>Ga0214542_1004060_pt1 | contig 29272 bp, 13 predicted proteins | sample CNSS1metaG_FD_160096 | JGI IMG/M metagenome (GOLD analysis project Ga0214542, IMG submission 160096) | Root nodule microbial communities from cowpea collected in UCLA plant growth center, Los Angeles, California, USA - CNSS1 | ecosystem: Host-associated > Plants > Roots > Nodule | place: USA...
GTTTGAATCGGTTCTGGAATTATTACCGATTCTTCCTCCAAAACAAATTTCCTAATCTGATTCTTCCCCCCAAACTCAATATCCTCAAAGAATGTAGCAGTCTCTGTCTCAAAAATTGTCTTTAATACGGGATCATAAAATTTATATCCCCTATATCTCTCAGAATAACCAATAAAGTAACTACTTACTGTTCGAGAGTCCAATTTCTTTTCATTTGGCTTATAAGGCCTTGCCTCAGCTAGACAACCCCACACATGGAAATGCTTTAGACTAGGCTTTCACCCAATCCAAAGCTCATAAGGTGTTTTAGTAGCTGCTTTAGTTGGTACTCTTTTCAGAATACAAGTTGTCATCTTTAGTGCCTCTCCCCAGAGTGACTCTGGTAACGTGGAATGACAAATCATACTCCTTACCATATCCTTAAGAGTCTGGTTTCGTCTCTCAGCTACACCATTCATACTGGGTGATCCCGGCATGGTGTACTGTGGAACAATTCTACACTCCTCTAGGTGCCTGGCAAAAGGTCCTGGACGTTGTTCACCTGATCCATCATATCTGCCATAGTACTCACCACCACGGTCAGATTTAACAAACTTAATTCTTTTGTTAAGTTGATTTTCAACTTCAGCTTTAAAAGATTTGAACACATCCAAAGATTGTGACTTTTCATGAATAAGAAATAAGTATGCATATCTTGAGTAATCGTCTATGAATGATATAAAGTATTGTTGACCATTCCAAGAAGGTGTAGGAAATGGCCCACAAATATCCGTATGAATCAACTCTAAGACGTCTGAAGCTCTATATGCACCTAATCTCTTCGCTTTGGTCTGTTTGCCCTTAATGCATTCAACACAAACATCAAAGTTTGTGAAGTCAATGGACTCTAAGATTCCATTTGACACAAGTCGTTCAACTCTATTTTTAGAGATGTGACCTAAGCGCTTGTGCCATAATGCTCCTGATTGAGTATTGTCAATTTTACGTTTAGTACCATGAGATTCTGTATTGAGGGTTTCATTATAGGTGGTCACAGTATCAAGCAAATATAGATTATCATAAGCCAAAAGTGAACCAGTTCCAACAATATTTGAATTAAAAGACAAACTAAATTCATTGTTTCCAAATGAACAAGAATAACCGGATTTGTCCAAATAAGAAACTGAAATTAAGTTCCGTCTAAATGACGGCACAACAAAAGTGTCTTTCAAATCCAAATAAAAACCAGTACATAATAATAATCTAAAATGCCCAATAGCCTCCACCTCCACCGATTTGCCATCTCCAACATATATCCATCTTTCAGAATCAATTGGCTTCCGGTAGTTCAGGCAACTCTTCATAGAAACACTGTTGTTAGTAGTTGCACTTGAGTCTAACCACCAAGTGTTACTAGGTACTAACGCTAAATTGACCTCAAAACAGACAAAAGTAAGAAACATACCTTTTTTTGCACGCCAAACATGATATTTGTCACATTTCTTCTTTAAGTGTCCAGTCTTATTGCAAAAGAAACATTTGCTTTCCTAAGATTGTTTCTTTTGTTCTGGACCCTTAGCAGCTTCCTTCTTGGGATCCTCCGATCTCTTTCTTTTGCCCTTAGCCTTTGAGGTGCTTGCAAAATGAGCACTTTCTGTCTTGTCTTGCTTTTGTCTTTCCTCTTCTTGCACACAATATGAAATGAGCTCATTAAGAGACCATTTATCCTTTTGACAGTTATAAGATACTTTAAACTGATTAAACTGTGCAGGAAGAGAAATCAACACCAAATGAATGAGTAAGTCTTCTGAGATTTCAAGCTTTAGTGCCTTGAGTTTGAAGACAATATTAGACATGCTCATAATATATTCCCTGATATTTCCTTTGCCTTGATATTTCATGGAGATCAAGTTCTGAAGAAGAGTACTTGCCTCCGCCTTATCGCTTTTTGCAAAGCGCTTCTCAATCTCAGCAAGGAATTCTTTGGCAGTAGTAACGTCTTCAGAAACAGTGCCCCTAAACACCTCTGGGATGTCGCGCCTAATGATCATTATGCTCATGCGGTTTGAGCGATCCCACTTTTCATGATCCCTCATCTCTTCAGGAGTACTCTCCGCCGTAGGAGTAGGGGGTTCTTCAGTCCTTAACGCAAGATCCAGATCCATGCAGCCAAGAATAATTTCAATATTCTCCTTCCAGTCCTTAAAATTTGTTCCATTGATGATCGGAACATAATTCACATTGGCAGATACAGAAGCAACTGAAGCTATATATATAAAACTAGAGGAATAATTTATTATGCTCACAAAATAAAATAAATCATTATAAAAATATTCAAATAATGGTTTAACCCATCCCAAAACACCCAATGCACCATTAATATCAAGTCTTTGGACAGTAATATTAACTGCTAGAGGTATCTGGTTGTAATGATCAAACATTGATAATAAAGCACGTCCAACAACAAACTAATCTTTGGATTAATTTATCATCGACAAAGCAAATCCTTATAATTATCACATGTTTATCATCACAAGTGTGTATGCAATCCGGCCAAATATTAATCTTCCTTTAGGCCGATCAATACTCGCATGAACGTACATAAACACCAACATTTAACATTTTTTCACGAACTATCTACTCAAGAGAGGTCACTTTGGTGACTTCTTGATTCAATTAATTCATTTAAAATATTAAACAAAACCAAAATTTGATTATATATTTATTCCAAAACCAAATATATTTATTTTATATATTAAACAACCAAAAAAATATATAAAATAAATAAAATTATTTATATTCTAAAATATAAATCCTTATGTTCAAATGTCTTGAACCCAAAATTTAAAATTAATTAAAATAATTTACTTCAATTAGGGTTTTAAGAAACCCTAGGATTCTCAATTTGGAGTTTTTATTTATTCCAAAACCAAATATATTTGTTTTATATATTAAACAACCAAAATATATATATATAATAAATAAATAAAATTATTTATATTCCAAAATATAAATCCTTATGTTCAAATGTCTTGAACCCAAAATTCAAAATTAATTAAAAGAATTTACTTCAATTAGAGTTTTAAGAAACCTTAGGATTCTCAATTTGGGATTTTTCTCCCAAAAAACAAAATTGGGATTAAGGATTTTAGAATTAGGGATTTAGGGTTCTGAATAGAAATTAATTAAATTAATCAAAGACAAACATGAATCAAGTATGGGTGGCTCTGATACCACATGTAAGCATAAACAGAATATGATCCTAATATAGATCTTAACAATCAATCATAAACTCATAAACAATATCTCATACCCATACTGATAATCATGTTTTAAATAGTAAACGGAAGCTTACCTGAATTGGCCATAACGATAATATTAGAGCACTCCTATATGAGCAGTGATCTTCCTCCTATAGAGCACCTTGATTTCCCTTTGGTTTTCTCTCTTGATGGGGATAGAGGGAAAGGAACAGAAAAAGTACGTTATGACTCTGTGTGTGCTCTCAGAAGGGGACCACGACCATTTATAAACTGAATTACTTAAGTTTTAATATTTCTAATTTGGCCCCTCAACCAATTAGAAATTACTAACTGGTCTCTACACAATATTTATTTTCATGACATATGCCTTTAGCCAAACCTTTAATTTAGTCAGATCACTTTATTATTTGACTCTATAAATAATGGCCCTAACACATTTAATTTTGTATCATATATATGCATGACCCAAAATTACTAACAGATTGAACTAAACTAAGTTCCAAACACATAATAAAATACTAAAAAAGAGAACCAATTAACAAAAGCTTAATTTTATATATAACTATACTATGTTTCTAAATCATGTGAGATGCATCAATCAGAAAGTAATATCCACATGATTTCATCATCAATACTGAAATGCACTTGAAAGGTCAAATAAACTTAACAAAAATTTATTAAAAGAACTAAATTCATATATTTCGAAAGATCAAGGACTAAATTGGTCCAAAGTTTCAAAATGGACTAATTCCAAAATTCACTAAAAGTTAAGGGACCAGAAACATATTTAACCCATATTTATATTACAAGCAAAGAGCAGTGCTACAAACTCAGAGAACATTTTTAGGTTCCTATATCATTATATAGTTATATATTAAGAAGTGAATTTTAAACTTAACTCGATCTTACAAAAATGACTTGCAAGGTGAGATTTGCATCCACTTATATACTCTAATTTGACTTTATCTCTAATTGACGTGAGACTTACAATATTATAATTCTTAACTCAAACTCTGAAATAATGTGATCATGACATGGTTACAAAGCCTGCAAATATGAATTCTACATACATTTCGTCATCTATATATATCCTTTAAATCTAACCACCAGTCAGTGGTGCACCTACGTGTATGCGAGGGTGGGTATGCGCACATCCTAATTTTGTTAAAATTATTACTAAGTATATGAAAAAAGTTTATTTCGCCCCCTTAATCTTATATATTTTCCCTCCTCAGCATATTGAACCCACTGGCTTAGGCTTCGACCATCCACATAATCTAAAATATTTTAAACGATGTATGCAATTAGAAACATGTTTAGGATAATAACAAGTATAAAAATAAAAAGAAAATAAAAACTCACAGCATTACTCATCTTACTGCTTTGCAAATTGGAAAGAATATTCCCTCCCAGATTCTTTGATTCAATAGAGCATCTCCCTATTCATCTTCTATATGAAGCATGGCTTGGTGAACTAGTGCAATATAGGTGGATGTATCCATTTGAAAGGTGATATGATTACTATATTTTGTAAATTTAACTTTTATTCTCGTGCTTAATCACAATGTATTCATTTTTTATATATAGATTTAAGGGGAAATCAAAACGTTATGTGAAAAACAAAGCTAGAGTAGAAGGATCAAATTGTACAACTTACTTGCATCATGAGACCACATACTTTTGCTCTCATTATTTTAAAAACTTCATGTTGACATCGAGCAATCATAGGAATGAAACACAATGGTAAAGTGAAATATCTGACTCAACATTATTAATGTTTCAACAAGTTGGTCGTCACGCAAGCAAGGAGTTCACTAATTGGTTAACTGATGATGAATTTAACTTTGCACATGTGCATGTATTAATCAATTGCATTGATGTTAAATCGTACATTAAATATGTTCTAATCCCATTCTTTACAACCTAACCAGTAAATTTGATTTAAGTTGTAACATCATAGCCAAATATTACTTATTTATAATTAAAATAATAAAATATTAATAAACTGCATTTATTATTAAAGTACTTTCCCCAAAATGTGGGAAAATTAAATCTTTATTGTCATATGCGCCAAAAGGCAAAATCTAGAAATACTTTCAAGCTATTACAAATATAAAACGGTTGAAAGTAATGATTACAAAAATAATCCATAAAATCCATAAAAAAAATTTCAAGTAAAAACTAAAACTCCCATGATGGCCTCACTTTGGCTCTAAGTGTCCACGTGCTCATCTGCATCAACATTTGCACTCATGTAATGAGTTACATGATCATTGTCAAACACACACAGATAGGGTGAGCTTAGCAGAATAAAAGTGCAATACAAAGTACAACAAATAACCATTCAATATCCCAAACACTTCTAATAACCCCCAATTCTCACACCCAAGTCTCCATCACTTCCTTTGGACGCCTCTTGATTTTACACCCTTGAATGAGATTACATTGATCGAACCTTGCTGCCATGAGTGTCTACACCCCCTCCGACTACAGGCCACCACCTATAGTCCACAAGCGGGAATAATCTTGTTGCGGCCACAATCCCCAACACCAAGTGGAGTTCCCCAATACGAAGCGCAGTTTGTATCTGTCTTAAGCCTACCAAACTTGTCGAACAACATTGAGGAGGGCCATCTTTCATACCTATCCATATGAGCCACGATCTCGAACACTCCATTGGACAACCAAAACCACCAGGCTCCAACCTCAAGTAGTCACGTGTTACCCCAATATAAGCTACACTCGTAACTGGGCTCCAGCAAAGCATCGCCTCAAGACCTCCATCCAAAGTGATGTAGAATCCTCCTCGCAATCCAACTCTGCACTGGAAACTATCTGGCGCATCACTCGCGTCACTAGGTGGAATTGGTTATAGACCTCCTAGTGGTAACAACACACCGTTAGGCGCCAAGCGCCTTCCGGTACCTCTGTCAGACAACCTCCTCCTAGCAGGATCACTTTGTCCGCTAGGCGGCACGTGATTCCAGTCGCCATTGTGACTATTTTGAGTCTCTATCGCTTGGCAGCTCATCCCACGTCGCCAGGCGTCATCCCAATAGCGCTAGTGTTACTGGTTTTGGCACTTTTGGCAGATTCCAATGAACCCCAAACACAATTCACAACAAATATAATTATCCAGTCATAATCATATGACTGAATCACAAGTCACACATTCTCGGTTTCAATATTGAGGTCAACAATCATGCAATTATCAATATAATTTCCCCACACATAATTTGTTACCAACTAAACATACCACACTAAATTACTGCCCATTACACACAAGTAAAGACTCCAAAACAAACAATGTACCACATCACATTCCAGAATTACATCACTTTTAACCTCTTTTAATCCCAATCATCACACATTCATACATATACTTAATTTAATTACGTACATGTGTTTCCTTCTCACACCCTATGCCCAATTACCCAATATTACGTACATATACACATGAATTGCCGCCAGGCGGTGCATAGAAACTCTCGGTTCTGCCCAGATTTTTCCTGCACTAGTACGAATTTCTCAACTTCCAAATTATCAATTGTGCATACATGTTAACACGTCTTTAACAGTTCATCCAAATTATGATTTCCATGCTAGTTTAATTTAATACCATTTTCATGAAACAATACACCAATCAAAGTAAAAAAACACATTTCCTCTTCCCCAATCTCGAACATGACCTTAATCCCCAATCATGGCCATATTTATTAATTATTGTCATATCATACAGACTCATACATGTAACCACGCAAACAATCATTCAATTTTATATGGACATCCCTCCCGGCATCCCAACATCACAGAACCCCAAGAAAACAGAAAAATAGGCAACCCAGCTCGCGTCGCCTAGCAACAACATACAACCGCCAGGCGATTCATAGAGGATACCCAGAAACTGGGTTCTGGAGTATGCATCGCTTGACGGGTCTTCAACGTCGCCAGGTGGTTTCTGAAAAATTCTAGAAACACGAACAATTTATTATATTTTGGCAGAATTCAAGGTTCACATCATTCCATTCAATGCAGAAATAATACAATTAAAATAAAACACGTATTACAACCAAAAATTTTAGCAAAAAGGAAGCTTAATTCATGTCTACTTAGGTTCAAACACACAACCACAGACTTACCAAGCCAATGCACAACCAATAACCAATTTGTGTTTCGTGATAATTCTTATAAATCTAGGATTATATTATCACTCCTCATGCTCAAGCATATTACCGAAATAATAATCAATTAAAATAGAACACAATTTGACATACACAGGACTAAAACCCAAGTCCTCTCAAAATAACTAAGTACTCTCAACCATGTGAGCTAGTACTATTCCACATCATGAAAGTCAACATTAATTGTCATAAAGGCTCCCACTACCCATTTTTATTAGTTAATTATTTATTTGATTAATTAAATTTCTCAAGTCTTACATAAGCAACTTTTAAAAATTGTATTGTAATTTTCCTCTTAAAAGCTCATTCCTTGTAGCTGAGCAATTACCCTAAGCAATGACCTTTTCCAACATACACTCAAATTTTCCTTTCTGGTTTAGAAATCAAATAAGTGCAATCCTATTAGTTAAACAAACCTTTGGTATAAAAGTTTATGTAACTCTCTATTCTCACATATTTTTAGCTTTATAACGAGCTATTAAGTGAAAGAACTTAATACCTAAGGGATTTGGGAAATTGGCCAATGAGATATGTCAAAGAATGGCTCACATGCTTTGTCAATGGGTATAAGTTCCACACTAATGCAAGGTTGGATGGAAAGAAGACAATTAATTGTGGTGTGTATGTGAAGGGCCTCATAGAGGGTGGTTATGATGATTTAATGGGATACTTCATAAAATATATGAGTTAGAGGACAACACGTGTACTTCTCCAAATAAAGTAATTGTTTTTTATTATGAATGGTTTTATCCTACTAGAAGAGGTATAATAGTGGATCCTAGGTATAATATTTTCAAACTTGAAATAAGTTTAACATACCAACCATTTGATCCATTCATTTTGGCACACATTGATAGACAAGTTTATTATGTGTCATATCCAACATTTCGATGAAAACATACTTCTTCTTCCTTTTTTTATGGAAGATATCAAAACCATCGCCAATATCCCACAAATAAAAACTAATAAAGAGACCCCCCAATTCAATGAAAAGTCATGGTGGCCCCTTGTGGAATAAATGGAAAATTATTAATTTCCTCGGGAAAAAGGGAAAGATTCATTCCATGATAACTGGAAATTGAAACCAACAATAACCACAATGAACCAATGAAGAAGATTCCATGAAAAGTCATCATAATAACCCCAATGAACCAATGAAGAATTCCTTAGAAAAAAAGAAAAGATTCATACCAAGATAACTAGAAATTGAAACCAACAATAACCACAATGAACCAATGAAGAAGATTCCATGAAAAGTCATCGCAATAACCCCAATGAACCAATGAAGAAGATTCCATGAAAAATACTCGTGGAACCTAGTGGAATAAAGAAGAAGAAGAAGAAGTCCTACATATGTAGTTGCTGATATTGACCCTTCTCTCCATCACGACTGCTAATTGAACCTTATGGTCGAGGGTAACACCTTCTATCATCTTAAAATTTAATTTCTATTACATGACTTGTTTCAGCTTGGCCAACATAGGAAGCAATACTTCTAGGAGAGAAAGATCCTTTTTGGCAATGTTTTAAGGTAACATATCATCAAACTTATTTTCTTTTCCTTACTGTGTATGTTAAGAGTGAAATGCAATTTCACTATTATTGATGATTTGTACTTGATTCTACAGAGGAAGGTTTAGTTAATACCTAAGCATGAAGCTGAAATTCATAGAAATTTCCACTATATAGCATCTCATAGGCTCTCTGAAATGTTTAGATAGGTTAGGAATGTAGGACAATGCCCTTACTAGCTTGGGGATGATGTGTGGAATAATTTGTTGCCCATTGAAATTCTCCTAACTACCGCAATAAATGTGTTAATATGCTTCGGACAAGGGCATGTGGTTCCATTACCACTTTAGAGTGTGACATTCGTATGGTAAAACACTTCATTCCTAAGTAATTCATATTGTGATATAACTAACAATTTTTAAAATTTGTGTCTTATATAACACCATATTTTGTTACAGGCACAAAAGTTGGGATGACATGTGTATATTGATGAGGTATTTCAAGAAACTCATCTTTAAAAGGGATCTGACTTGTTGATGAAATATCTCAGAGGATACATGCAAGCAAACACTTTCTCTTTTTTTCCTGAAAGTTTGATTTTTTATCATAGTTAACTAAAATGCCTCACTTAACAGGAACAATTTGAATAGGCCAGATCTGAACAAGGCTCATGTGCTGGTCCATAGAAGATAATAAGAATGATGATATTGCAACAAATGAGACAATTAAGACTAAGTGTCGAGTTAAGGTTGTCTATGTAAAGAATAATGAAGGCTATATGGGGCAGGACAACTTGTTGTAAACAAAGGTGGAAGTGATAGCTTGAAGCACCAACTATCTTCTTCCACTTCTAGTGTTGAGGACATTACATACCTTAGACAATGACTAGAAGCCCGTGATCAGGCTTATGAGGAATTAGGCCAGTTTAATTTTTTGCACAATCTAGTCTTGACATTGTTGCCTTCTGACCACCAGGCCCTTCAACAGGCTCAATCCAACCTAAGATCGTCTTAGCAGTAGCCTGCACTAGTCTAGCCTGCACTAGTCTAGCCTGCACTAGTCTAGCCTGCACCAGTCTAGCCTAGTCCATCCTAATCTAATCCAACCCAATACCAAAGCCACAACACCTTGAGGAAGAGCACACTAATTTTGATGACTATGTAGATTATTAAGACTTTGTATGACAGTTATAATATTGATTATTAGTTTAGTTTGGATATTGACAGTGAGGATTATGTTTGATTAAGTTGGTATAGTTTGGTATTGTTTGACTTTATGTTTACATACATTATTGTACATTATGTTTAATTAGTATTGCAATATGTTTACATTTAATGTGATATAAGCTTAGATATGTTCATTATTAAATATTTGGTATTTTGTCTCTGTAATTGGCAAGTCTGTTTGTGGCTTATAATGCCTATGCAGGTCTATTTTATATTATTTTGTGTGTGGTAAGGAGACATACGAAATTGACTTAGATATTTGTTTTATATTTACTGACGGACATACTAACAACTAAATTCGTCGATATAAATCGTTCTCAAAATACCAGCAGACCTATATTGACCGACGGATACAACCTTTGACAGGGATACTTTTCTAATGATATATCCGCCAGTAATTACCGACGGACCTCTAATCAGTTGGTAAAATTTAAATACTAGCCTATTACAAATGAATGTTTGCCTATCAGAAATCTATCAAAAATTTGCTATTATCAACAAATCTTCATAGTTAACGACGAAAAATGACTATCAGTAATACACTTTAGTAGTGCTAATATACAATAAAGAATACATTTTTCGTATATGAAGATAGAACTTAATATACTTTGAAAGGTATTATAAAATGATTACAAGTTTAATGTAACATATAAATATATTTTTAAAAATATTCAATAAAATTATCAATTTTAATAAAAATATCTTTATAACATTCATATAATAGTTAATTTCGTCTCAACTTGGAAAGTTATGAAATTGCTCAATTAAAAAAATAATTGACATTGAATTGAATAAAAGTAACAAATACAAGGACCATTTAGACAATGACTTGACACATGTCATAACGTTAACATGTCACATAGAGAGAGAATTTTTTTTTTAAATTTAAAAAATTTTAAAAATTAAAAATTAAAAGGATTAAAAAATAACAAATTGACATGTAACACATATTTAATGTGTTACTATAATACTTACAGAAAGGATCTAATTATTACATATTTTTAAAATAGGGATCCAATTAAGAATAATCAAAATATGAAAACCTATTTAAGATTTTCGAACAAATACGAGAACTAACGAAATATTTTAATCTTTTAACATTAACTAAGTGAATGTTAATTAACATAATTTATTTTTAATATGTTTTTTAGTTGACCCTAGTCTAATACTAACATAAATATTGTTACTTATTAAAAAAATAAATTAAGAATAATGAGCGTTGAATTAAAGTTAACTTAACCAACACTTGTGACATCTAGCATTAAGCACGCTCTATTAGCTTTGGACAAACCCACACTAATCAAAGATTAACATAAATAATTATATATTGAAAAAGGTTAAAAATAGTTACCATTAGAATTGACTAAGCCAACTCTATCAATAACTAAATTATTTAAAAATAAAGCTAATTTTTTGTGCGATCCTAGGAGTCTCACAATTTAGTCGAGACTAATATTTGGAAGTTAATTTGATATTTTTTTTAATGTCGTCACTAAATTTGCTTAATAAGGTTCGTCAAGTTTGTGCTTACAAATATGCTTACAAATATGGTAAATTAGTTTTAGTTTTATTTAATATAAGATCTTCAATACACCCTCTTAACACCGAAGATATTGTGTACTCATAACAAGAACATTGAATGTGAAGATCATAGGGAATTCGGTAATAAGTAACACTTAACCAAAATAGATTCTTAATTACTTTAAGATCATACTAAGATAATATAATTTAAACCTCACTCGATGTGTTAGAGATTTTACGTTTAAATTTCGCCTTACTAAGTTTAGTGAAGATGAGTTAGGTGTAAATTTTATTATCTTAAAAATTGATAGTCTTATGAGATATAGGTTCTTATGATACTCTCCTCCTTTACCTTTTCTCTAAAGTCTCTCAAAGGTTTAACAAAGAAAACAAAGACTATAAAGCAAGCAAAACCAAAAAACATGCTAGAAACAGACCACAAAACAACTAAAAAGCAGACCTGTGCCCTCCAATTGGCCAACCTAACAAAAGCAAACACATTAGTTTTGTATTGTCCTAAAATAATATTAACTTCGTATACTTTAATGAGTGCTGTGGCTATTACATATTGCAGGGAGTCAATGTACCGTCACAATATTTTTGTATATCATCATCACAAAAAGCATGGAAGCATGCATATTCTATTTAATTAGTAGCTACTTTTATATTTGACCTAAAAATGTATAGGAGATATATAGATCAAGTAACTATAAGAACAAGATCCTGAAGGTTGTTGTCACTTTCTCACTTATACATGGTGAAGACAAAACCGACAAGATTAAGAAAACCTTATTTCATAGAGAGCATAATCCTTGCACTTGCACACATGTTAACTAAAATATCATAACATGGTCTTTTTTTTGGTAAAAACATGGGCTATTGTTTGGTATATACCAGCACTATTAGGATTTATTTAGAATCTAATTTGGAGTCAAAACAGAAATTTTCATTGTTCAATACAGCAAACAGAGAAGAAAAAACAGATGAAGAACTCGTGTACGATTGAACTAAACAAAGTTCCAAACACGTAATAAAATACTAAAAAAGAGAACCAATTAACAACAGCTTAATTTTATATATAACTATCCTATGTTTCTAAATCATGTGAGAGGCATCAATCAGAAAGTAATATCCACATGATTTCATCATCAATTCAAATGAACTTCCACTAGAAAGTAAAAGTGTAATAAGAAAGAGACATTTCTTCTGATACTGATGAACTGTCACTGCCTTATGCGTCCAAAAACCATACATAGATTGTCTCGGAGTTGGAAAGCTGAAGTCGTTATCCCTGCCACCACCTTTAACACCAGGTTCTTGAGCAAGTACTGATGAGCCAGCATTAGAGGCATACATAGCCCTATGGCATAGAGAAACCAAAAATGGTGGAGTGGCTGGAAGATGGATAAAAGAGATGCTGAAGAAAGTGATCCTGAGACGATGAGAACATTTTGGAGGAACATAGAAAAGTGGGCACAGGGTGCTTTTAGGTGAATTTTGAATGCAAGAACAACACTGTAAAAGCATATGGAAGCAAGGAATGTCCACATGTGAAATGGGTGTGTCTCAAAGGGTGATTTGGTCTTGTTCTGATACTCAACCTGAAGGGCACCAAGGAAATGTTGATTCAGAAACATGAACACTTCATGGCATGGGAATGCAGTAATAACCAGTCCTTGATCCTTCTTGGTACGTGTTGTACTGCAACAATAACGAAAGAATATGTTATAATGCCCCTATGAACTGAAAAATACTAAGACATAGTGTGATTAAGAATTTAGGGCAAACACTTAAAGGTAGAAAATGGTTTGTTGAGTGTGGACTAACCTTGAGGTTTTGTTTGGCTTAACCCTTCTTGGAACATGGTTAAGTCTTCGAGCTCTTAACCTATAGATTGGAATACGAACATGTTTAAGATCAATATCTTCCACTACTCTCACCTCATTCTCTAACTTGAATCCTTCCATGTTGTTATAATGAAACAAAGTGTGTCCACAATAGAACATATAAATAGATATTAATATAATAGAAGATAATGTATGCAAACGTTTGTGTTTCCACTGAGTGAACTTTTCACACATTGTGGCAAAGGATGAGATAATGAGATATAAAAGTGTTGTCTTTTGATTGTGCTTCGTATTGGTCTCTGAACTCTTAAAACCTTTTACATTTCGTCATCTATGTCCTTTCAAAAATATATCCATCAGCATACTCTGAAATCTTTTAAATGATGCATGCAATTAGAGATGATAAGAGGGTACTGGTCACTTCTGTCTAGAAAAAGTAGAAAAATATAGTCACTTGCTTCTGTCTAGAAAAAGTAGAAAAATATAATGCATTACTCGTCTCACTGCAGAATTTGTTAGAAAATAATTTTTTACCAACTAAATTTTGAAAATTTCTTTTTACAATTTGAAATGATATTTTTTAAATGATTTTTCATCTTTTCATCTTATCATTTTTTTTATATTCTAAAATCATTTAGAAGATGCTACCTAAAATTATAAAAAAAAATTATAAAAAATTTAGTTGTTGAAATATCATTATCCAACGTACATAAAAAATAATTTTAAAATATAATTCAAATAAAATTTTATACTAAAATATTAATTCAAATAAATTTTTAATCTTTTTAGAAAATAAATTTAAATAAATTATATCAAAATATAAATTTTGAACATTTAATCATTTTAGAAATAATTTCATAATTTAAATAAAAAGTATAAACATATAAAATCGAATTTTAAACAATTTTTTAGTGACTCATTTTTTTCCATCAATCAATAAACAAATTATTAAATATTCATTAATAATATTCATTTAATGTTTACATACATACAAATGCAAATATTTTTATCATCTTTACTGTGATTCTCTTAAATGTGTATGCTCTTTATTATTGATTTTGAATGCCATTAAAAATACAAAATTTGTACAAGTTTCACTCTCTTTTTTTTATTTATTGAAATCCACTTACAGTTGTTATTAAATTTAATCCTAATGAAAAATGTATTCCGATATATTAGACAGTATGTTATTGATATTTTCTGTTGGTGAATTATTTTTCCTAGAAATTTAAAAGTTATATAAATAATAATAATAATAATAATAATAATAATAATAATAATGATAATTGGTGGCCTAATAAAATCGTTTCTTTCAAGTGTTCCTTTTTCATTAAGTATTCAAAATCCATTTCACTAATGATTTTCTTCCCAAAAATAAACGCATTTTGAAAAAAAAAAATCCAAACAAATACATTTTTACTTTAAATTTTAAATCAAACATACTTACCGTTGAATTCGGAAAAGTGGACGAAATTCTATTATTAAAAAGTAAAAGAATCTCTCTTGAAAATTTCACTACTCATTATATATGAAATTCTCAATGTGTAAATAATAAATAGGTTTAGTTTAAAAATCAAAGTGAAAACTTATTTATTTGAATGCTTTTTAAATGAATATATTTAATCGAAAACATTGTTTAATATTCCAACAAAAATTTCATCATCTAACGTTATTGCGTACCTCATTAGTGTTTAGATATGAGAATTTCTATGTACTTTCCAAAACCTTTTGTTATACAAAAGCGTTCTTAGGCAGAGTTTTCAAAAGAAAAAAAGTGTACTTACGTGAACATGTTTAATTATCTTGATTACATAGTGGAATAATAAATTAAGTACCATTCTTAATTAATTACTATTCTTAATTAAGTACTATTCTTAATTTTAGCAAAAGATTTTTTCCTTATAAAATCCAATATTTGAAAACTATTGAAATGGCAACCCTTTGGATTGTTTGAAAGGGCAAACAGACAAAACATGCATATATCAACAAATAATATTAGGAAGGTACGTCCTTTATTCTTTCATATTAGCTTTTTAATTAAAATTTATTCATTTTTATCTGTCATTTTTAAAATGTCAGGATAATATATAACTTTTATTTCCATTATGTACTTATTTTCACTTTTATTATGTATTAAAAATTGTCCAAACAATAAGTGGAGAAAAGAAAACTGAAAAGAGTATAGTAAATAACTTATTGAAATTGCATTCGAAGTATTAGAATTATATGGTTTTCTTAATATAAAAACGATAAACCGCTGTTATATAGGAACATATATGGAGTAATAAAATTGGGGAATTGTTTAAGTTGCGAAAATTAAAATTCAAAATTTGAAACTATGTGTCATAAAATATAAAACTCAATAACTTCTATATTTATCTTTTATATTTGATCATCTCTTTTTATATATATTTTTCTTATATTTAATCAGACAAAGGATCTTTGTTGTGTATTCTCCAGAAAGAAAAAAATAAAATAAAATAAAAATAAAAAAATAAAAAAACTAGATTACGGTTCTAAAATTAAGGTTCAAGTCATGTTACTTTAATCGATTCGTTTTCTAAAAATGTAATTTTGATGAAGTGTGAAAAAAAAAAAGGTTTTAAACTATTATCATTATTTACTAAGCTTTAAATTATTGACTATTATGATTAAACATGATTTCTCTAGAAATAGAATTATATTTGATTTTTGTTCATGAATATTGGTTTAGTTCCCTCATATTATTTATATTTTTTTTATATATTTTACTTTTTTTTATGCATTGTATGTAATAAGAGAGTCTTAAAAGTGTCAATTTTATTAAAATGTTTTAGTTTTACAATGATACTAAGAATGTCTTTTTTTCATTTAAAAGGACAAAAAAATCCTTTTAAATGAGAAGGATGTCATAGATCTTCATTCGATAAAAAAGGAAAAAAAAGAAAAGACAAATAAAAGAGGCATCTATTCGTTGCTTTAGACTTTGTGTTAAAATTGTAGTTATCTTTTGTGCCAATTACACCTAAAGTTTTTGTGTAAAGTACCAATATCAAGGAATTTATTTTGGAGAAAAAAAAAAGAGAAAAGGTAATATTATTATGTTTAATAAATAAAAAAGGGAAAAGGTAATATTATTATGTTCAATAAAAGAAAATAATATATTTATATAAATTATTTTGTTAAGAGATTCAAGTTAATAGTTTAAAAAATTAAAACGACTTCACTGGGGATCGAACCCAGAATCTCTGGTTCCGTAGACCAGCGCCTTATCCATTGGGCCATGAAGTCATTTACATATAATTATTTTAGTATGATATAAATATATAACTTGCTTTCTCAAAATTAAAAATGTGTAATAAAAAATAATAAAACTATCATTGTTTTTATTATTATAATTATAAATTTAAATTAAATAATTTTATAATATTAAAATAAATATAAATAATTATAATTTTTAGCTATATATGTGTTGTGACATCAGTTTATAATTACGTTTTCCTTTGTTATAATACCATAATTAGGATTTTAAGCATATTTGCAAGTTTAATCATTACTTGTGACTTTTATGTTGTGGTCTCTTAGATTGTATAACTTATAAGTCATTCTCCAATTATTGTTTGAGTCAACCTTCAATTTAATTAATGCTTTTGTGCAAGATACTGAAGTCAAGATTGAACAGAAAAAAAAATTGAAAGTCTTTATTTGATTTTGGTTTTCAACTATTTACTTGCACAATTATTATAAACTTAAAAAGTTTATAGGATAATTAGTAGTAGTATAATTAAATAATTAAGTTGCGAGAATTTAAAACAAAAAAAAAATACTTTTTTACTAGTCAAATGATGTTAAAAATAAGTGTAGAAATACATTTTGCAATTAATAAACCATGTTCACGGAGTAATCAAAAGAAAGGAAAATTATAACATAAAACTCTCATTTGGACGTGAAAACTCATATACCAATAATCCATGAACATGCATAGTTAATTTCCTTACCTTGGAAGTGGTGAAGAAAAGTAACATGTGGTTTTTTCCTCTCTGTTTCCCGAAACATGTTTTATGGAATGTTTTGTGTTCATTTATTTTTGTTCCTTCTGTCAATGACTTTTTACCTTTTTTTTAGTTATATTCTATTCCTTATTAACTTCTCACTTTTCAAAAGATAAAAGGATGTTATGTTCCTTTTGTTACAATAATTTTTATACTTTTTTTTTCTCAATTTGTTCTTTGTGTTGAGAATATGATGTCTCTTAATTCTTTTTGCTTTTTGTCAACTACTCTTTAAGCTTTGTCAGTAAGTCTTATAACTTTGTCATAACTGAATGAGATTGTAGGCTTGAAGCAGATAATGTACATTATTCACGAATTATTTAATTTTATATATACAGGCTGAAGTAACTCAATTTTATATGAATTTATCTTTATCACCTCTTAAATGAAACTGTTTGATATGACGAATAGAGTGAACGTTAAAACATTAATCGAACTTCAATTTTCAAAATCATAAAAAATAATACATGTAAAAAGGATTGACATCTTTGTGTAAAAGTATTCTGATAAATTATCAATGCTAGAACCATATGCAAGTCTTAAGAAAATATTTATCAACAGTAAAATAGAAAAGAAAATTAGTTCGTTAATTATAACAATAATTTGTATAAATATAATGACTATATAATTTGAATTGTTAATTTGGTTACTTTCATTATCAAGCCACAATCAATCTTGGACATACATGAATATCTCAAAAGTATGTGGATGTAACATACTAACAAGTTGAGCAAGAAAACGACCATCCGTGAATGAAGACTTTAGAAATAATAATTGTGAAATTGTTAAAAAAAAAAATTGTACTCATTTACAAGATTGAGTATTTTAGTCTATTAGCTTTTTATTAAATTGAGATGTCAAATTTTTCGTCTAAATCAAGTGCATGTTCTTTTAAATGATAGTTCATTTGGGTTTTTGTAAAATCTTTCTTCCAACAACACATACCCATCAACATTTGGGTTTGAATTTGATTTGAAGAAATATTTTTACCCTTCATGTACATTTTACAATTTCTTACCAAGCCTCTACAAATATTAGTGCATATAAGCCTTTTTTACGCCAACTAAAAAAGGTTTTCTATTCTGGTTCTAGAATTAACATAGATACAAGTAGTATAGAAAGTTTCCATTTTCTGTATTAGTTGTTTCAGAATGTATACCTTCCCTCACTTAGGGTTTCTTCTTCTCTATTACAGACTCCCCTTTTGCTCTCTTCACCCAAATGTGATTGGAGTAGCAACACAAGTTGACACCATCGTCATTCATTGCGCTCGGAGGAGGAGGAGTTGGGGTCAATGAGTTTCTTCTTCTTCACCTATGCAACGATCACTATTTATTATTTTTCTAGTCTCATGCGATGGCCACTCCTCCTCATTGGCACCACGCTAACCTCTACCACCGGTGATACGATCCTATTCAGGAAAGAGTATGATCGTTTCTGAATTTGAATTTTCAAGAGGCACAACACGAATAAATCAGGGAAGAACGCGAAATAAGACAGAGATGGAGGACGCCACAATCTAGCAGATTGATAAGTCAAGTGAAGATTCGCCATAAAGATATTAATCTTTGATAAGAACCGGAAGCCTAAGCCAAGAACAAAGAGAATCCTCTCTTTAATGAAATCAAATTCAATATATGACTAAAAGTCCACATTAGTTTTTAGTACCTTTATTTATAGGCACATAAGTTTAAGCAAACCTAAAAACCCTACAAGAAGGCCCAAGCCAAAAACATAAAAGCATAAACTAATTATAAAAGAAAGCTCAAAGCCCAAAAACATAAAACATAACTAATTTCTAAAAGAAAACCCAAAAGTTCATATTCAAGTTCTTCTTGTATGGAATATTGGGATAGTGCTCTATCATTCCCTCTTTCTTGAATAGAATTTGTCCTCAAATTCGTACCACTTGAAGTTTACGAAATAGACTTCTATCATACCCTCCTTCTTAAAGAGAATTTGTCATCAAATTTGTCTCACTTAAAGATTCTTTAGCAACCGGCCCCACTATGGCACGATCGAAAAAGGCATCAGCACACCCTCCCCCACAGAGGGTTTTTCCTCCTTCCAATAGTGAGGTTCTACTGCTCAGCCTCGCCAGAATTGGTGCAGCGTCGAGTTTCTCCCTCCTCACACAAGGGTTTTCTTCTTCTTCTTCTTCAAACACCTCAAATCTCCATTATCGTCAGTGACCTTCGTGCACCACATCATCGTTTGTCGCTCCTATAGCCAGAGCATTATCACAGTCTTGCCTTTGCCCAAGGTCATCACTGGCGATGAAAATCTCCATTACTCAGATTTTGGCAACTCGCGACACAAAAGACCGAAAATCATGCCTCCATCAAATCTCCAATGTTGCATGCCCCTTGTCGCACTGAGTCGTTGCCAGAGGTGCCACTAGCGTTGTTCTCCTCTACTGGCATGACCAAGGGAGGACATTGTCGTCATCACTTCTCCATCTTTCTAGCCTACAACTTTCTTCTACCTCTTTTTCCCTCATTTGTTTTTTTTTATTAGTGATTTAGGGGCTGAAGAATGTGATGTGGGATTGGAAATGTTGTGAGATAGGATTATGATGAAGTTTAAAGGTTTGGATTGGGTTTGTGCTAGAGTATTTTTAGAGAGTTTGGAGAATATTAAGAAGAATAAAGTTTGGAGAACATTAAGAAGAAAAAAGTTTGGAGAACATAATGGCGAGGAGAACAACAGTGTGAAAAGGGTTGGTATGTTAGTTATAATGACAAACCAATATAGAAAGTCTTCTTAATATATTTCGAATTGTCACCCTCCCACTTTTTATGCCAGTTTTAGATCTAACTGGTATAGACATTCTTCTAATTCATTATGTCACCACTCAAACTTTCTATCTTAGGCCTAAGTACCATCAATATAGAAAGTCATCTAATTTATTATGAAAATGTCACCACGTCCACTTTTTATACCTATTGTAATGATAATTGACATAGAAAATCTTACCATAATTACAACTCTACCACCATGTCACTTATTACATCAAGTGGATTATAACCGACATAATAAATAGTCATAAAAACTTGTTTTTTCACTAGTAAAATAGTTTTCAACCTTTTTATTTCATTATAATTTCTCTCCATATTTTAAGAGAAAATAATGGAATATTAAGTCAATTTTATACTTGGGGTTTAACTTAATTTCTAGAATTGTAGTCCCTTAATCACACCATAATCCTTGCTAATTTTTTATATCATATAGAAAACATTTGATTAATAACAAAAATGGAAGAGTGTCACATGACAAAATATTTTTGTAACTTTTGTAAATTTAATTTGTCATTTTTCATTTGTCATTAGCCAATCGTATTCACAAAACAAAATTTTGTATTATATATACTTTCATTATTACAATCTATCAAACACATTTTTGTATTGTGTCAACACCCAAAAAAAAAAAATGGAGAAGACTGAGAGGATGAAAAATGGTACATCTGTGTTATGTGCTGGAATTGATGAATGGGAGGAGAAGAGAAGAGAACTGACGGAGAAAAAGATGGTTGATGATGGTGTTGGGAAAAACCCACAAGAATCACTTTATTAATAAAGAGATAAAATAAGCACAAGGAAACACATAGGCAACTCTCCCATGTCCTTTGACCCTGAGTACATCCACACTCTCCAAAGTTATAATTTAACCCAAACCTCATAACGCTTATTACAAGAGTATAAGAAATAAGAAGAGTCAAATACAAGCTTGAAGTGTCTTTGACCCGAGACAAGGAATACCATGGACTTAGAACCTATTATATAGTCACTAACATCCACTCCCTGGGTTATTCTAGGCGATGTGAGACTTTTCAAGACATGTTATTTTCATCAGCCCAACATTTTCGACTCTAATTAAAATAAACACATCTTTGTTGCCTATATCAGCCATCATACTCCACCATGAAGGGTATCACTTGGAATCGAATCATCCCGAGAATTTCCACTTGGAATCAAATCATCCTAAGAATTTCCATTTGAAATCAAACTATCCCAAGAATTTTCACTTGGTCACACTATCCCAAGAATTTCTACTTGGAATCACACTATCCCAAGAATTTCCTCTCAGAATCAAACTATCCCAAGAATTTTCACTTGGAATCACCATCCCAAGAATTTCCACTTTGAATTAAGTCATCCCAAGAATTTCCATGCATCATGCATCAATGCTAACCAATGCTTGTGTATAATCACCAAACATCTTGCATAAATATTAGTCAATGTTCGCGCATAAATACTATACATCCTTCGTTGAACCATGCCACAACCCACGATGCAAAACTATTGAACCTTGCGAAAAGCCATAGATCGAATGTCCGCACTTTGTAGCCACTGTGCCGTGTGACTCGTCGACGTAACACCTGTTGACGTAGCACCTCCATGGCACCACGACATCTCGCTACAAATAAAGTATCGCACGAAACTCCGCCACTAGACATCGAACTTCCACCATGCGAAAAGCGAAACACCTCCGCAGATGCAGGAGCATCTCGCCACCCATGAACTCCACTATAGATCCAGCATGACTCATAGTCCTTGCACCTCCACGAACCTATTCAACAAACAAAGATGATTCTCCAACAACAAGGAATCACTCTTTTCTGACGTAGAAGATCCGACTAAGCTGCAACCACAAAGCATACTAAGAAAAAATCTTACTGAACCATAGCTCTTGAACGAGAGTGTGGTCACGTGACGGTGGTACGGTGGCAGCGAGTCACTGGGTCTAGGGCGTTTTCCTCTCTTGCGGAAGAAGTGGATCAAGGTTTGGAGATGAATGGTTGCCCGCGTGGGCGCCTACGACGGCTGGAGCGGCTGACGGCGATCTCCGACAGGCAGAACCTTGCGGCCGTGAAAAGGATCGGTGCAACCCCTATTTGGAACGCGCTAGGGAAGACGTTGTGGATGTTGTGGACGTTGGCGTAGGGGTGCCTCACGCGAGGTGGATTGAATAACGATGTCGTCGCTGGCGGGGCTTGCGACGGTGGTCGACGTCGTCACCGGTGATTCAGGCGGCGTAGACGCGGTCCCAAGGTTTGGAGTTGTGGTGGTGGCGCGATGAAGCAGAGACAAAGGTGAACGGTGGCAGGGGTTGGAGTTGTGGTGGTGTCGAAAAACAAAGCCTGCCGTGAATGGAGGGTAATGTTTTGGTTCCAGGCGTTAGAGGAGAAGAGAATCCTCGTTGTTTATTTTGAGAAGTAGAGGGAGATTAGGGTTGCGTGATCAGCTTCTCTGCCACTTTTTTGTATGATTTGGGGTTGTTTTCATCTCATTTGATTTGTTTGTGCAGCACCTTATTTTACTGAGTCCACACCCCAGCATGCGTTATTGTCTTGGGCTTCCATTTCTTCCTTGCTTCCTGCACCTTCAATTTATTCCTTGCACCCCCTCCATTACCACATGCACCCCTGTTTTTTTTTTTATCTCATACACCTATATGCTTCTCATCTCTTTTCTTCTCGCACCTCCAATTTCTAATAGCTTTACACCCACTATGTTTACTAATCTGCGCCACCGTGTTTACTGACCCCACCCCCTTTGCATGTTCTATTGTATTTTTGGGCATGTTTTATATTTCACTTGTCACACCCCCTTTTTTACTGTACACACCTGATTAACTTCATGCACCTCCCATGTTATTCATGCACCATCCTTTTTAAATAATTTCATCCTTTTATTTATTTATCTTCTTTTTATTTATTTATTTTTTTATTAAAAAATATATATTTGAAAATTATAAAAAAATTGCAAAAAATAGAAAATCAAAAAAATAAAAACGTTCTCTTTCACTTCATTGTGTCTGTCCGGTCGCTCGCACCGTGTGATACTTATTTTCTAAAAAACACCAAAAATAGTTTTCTTTCTCTTTTAGTGTCTGTCTGGCCGCTCGTGTCGTGTGACACATATTTTCAAGTAATTCAAAAATACCAAAAAAATATAAAATTTCAAAATATAAAAACATCAACTTTTTTTAACAAACATCTTTTTAAGAACTACGTGATCCTTGATTCTCCACCGTGAGATACGTAGGAGCAAGGCCAGTCCTTGTCAGGTTCACCTCCAAAAAATCAAATTATTTTCCAAATAGTTTTTCAAATATCTTTTAAAGAACTACGTAACCCTAATTTCTCATTTTTAATGAGAATACGTAGGACCAAGGTCAATCCTTGTCGGGCTCAAAAAATTAAAAATATTTTTGTTTCCTTTTAGCATTATTGTCTTATTAATTTTGGGGGAAATTAACATTTTGAAAATCACATCGACTTTGCATTTTTAATTAAAGGTACTGCCCTCGGGCGGGCGCTGTAGGGTGCTAACACCTTCCCTACGCGTAACCGTCTCCCGGATCCTATATCTGGTTTGTTGCAGATTTGTCTTATCTTTATGGTTTTTCATAGTTTTCCAGAATAACTATGGTGGCGACTCCCAAATCTCCTTTTCAAACCCGTTTTCTTTTTGGTTCGTCGTCCCGTCGCGATTCCGGTTGTGACAATGGTGACTTTCCTATGTGTTGAGAAGGAGAGAAAGGAGATGACGAGGAAGGATTATGGGCGTAAAAGAGATGTTAGCTTAATGAAATGGGATTGTTAGGCCTCTTAGAGAATCAAAATTCATGTGAGTGGTGTGTGAATGGAGATTATAGAGGTGAAGATGGCAGTGAATAAAAAGGAAGATGTTGAAGGAGTTGAAAAAAAATATCATGGCTAAAAAAACGTGTCTACCCCTCTTAACAAAACTGATTTTACACATAAAATACTGAGATTCCCATATCAATAAGTGCCCCATGTCAACATGTGTGCGAAGAGGATTTGTGAGGAGTTAAAAAAGAAAAGGCATGGGAGTGTGAATAAAAAGGAGTTTGGATCGTAGGATCATTTCTAAACGAACGAAAATAGATGTAAAAAAAAAAAGGCCTAACAAAAGCAAGGTGTAAAAAGAAAATTGAATGGTGTGGGCATTACAAATGAGGTGTATAAGTGTGAAGGTACTAAACAATACATAGGACTCTTCTTTTTTCCGTTTTCACTCTTTCTTGTTTGGTTTCTATTATTCTTTCTTTTACTTTTTTATTTTGTTCTTATCATTATTAAAAACCAGATTCCAATTTTAATATTTTTGTTTTTTAATTAATTTAATTTTTTTTCAATAAGCTTTTATTTTACCCTTTTTTATTTACTACCTCTTTATTTTTTCAAACAAATTTTATTCACCCCAACAAAATCAGGTGTTGATATCGTACTAAAAAAATTTATGAGTTCTCAGTTAAACATAAATTTCAATTTTTAAGTTGGTATTAGAATTTATTGTAGTAAAATTTATTGAATTTATCATATTATTCGTTGTTAATCTCTTTTTATTTTCATATTGTATAAATATCACCTTTCAAATCAATATTTTTAAACTGAGTTAAACTTAAAATTTATTTTTTAATATAACATCAAAATTTATTGTTCTTATCCCAGGGAGATATATTGAACCTTGGGTCTCCCACTATCGAACCCTCCCTGTATCCTCAATATTTAAACACATGTGTTAAAAATCATATATTAATTACAAATATAATTAAATTATAATATAAATAGATACAATTCTCAATATAAATATATATATATATATATATATATATATAAATCAATTTTATAATTTCGAGTTCACATTTTAAGACTTCATCCACATGAACATAATTTGTTTTGTTATAATTCAATTCTCCTATATTTTACTCCACATGCTATGCTTGTTCCTCCTCACACGCAATAGTAAAAGTTTCTTAATCAGACATTATACACAATAAAAAATATGAAAAAAAAAATACTTTACTGCATAATAATTCACTTCTCCAATTAATTTTAACTTACATATGAAATATTACAAAATTTGTAATTAATATCTCTTTATTATTAGAGTTGTGGCAGCCCAAGTGACAAAAGCAGTGCAACAACAGGGGCACTGAGAGTCCGAACCAACTACCTTTTCCCTAAGCCAAGAAAAAGAAAAAAAATAGAAAAACTTACTCGTTACACCGATTCCGATGCAACGGTAGCCACATTTCTAAAACTTTCCATTAACAACATAATAGAATATAAGTTCTTCATAACCCATTACTTAGTCCCACCCTCATCTTCATCCTCATCCTCATCCTCTTTCTCCTACTTAGGATCGGAACTTATCATTTTGACTGTGGCTTCTCCTCTTCAGAACTCAACCCCAAACCACCGGAAATTTTACCGTAAGCCCACTGAGCAAAAGACTCGGTCTTTTCACCGATAGTTTGGACGGCGGGAGTGGCGGCATCCACGGCGGGTGCGGTAACTTCCTTGGCAGATTCGGCGGCTGATGAGGCGGTGTCGCCGACAGCTTTGAACGTTGGGGCGGAGGCCTCCTTAGCGTCGTGTGCGCTGTCTTTGGCGCTTTCGAGCACATCGCCCCAAGTCGTTCCAATGCACACGGCGAGGCACACCACCACGACAACGAGCTTCAAGTTTTGGGTGTTCATGATGTTTTTGAAATTTATTGAAATGATTGTGTTTTATTCTTTGTCGGATTTTTACTATATGTTTTTACTAAGCACGTTATTAACGAGAGTGATTCAATTCGTTCTTATAACCACTTGTGACAACCTCAAACTCTGAAATATAGGTGGAGCAAAATACACAAAGGATTTCAACCACATATTATAATATGTTTGATGTTCTAAATCGAGATAATATACTAATTTATCTAACTGATTATCGTAATCCATCCAAATTCGTTTCAACTTCCAAGAAATTGTAGCCTGAAATTGTTCTACTTTTTTCTAAATTATTTAGTGGTATTAAACTCATGAGAGATTCAAAGTGAAATCCTAAAATTATACTACAGAATTTTTCCAAATAATGGAGTCTTCTTCTAAAGCAAATTCATGTTTTCTTTCTTCGACGCTAAAATAGCAAATACATCACTTCATCCGGTTTCCTTTGGCTCATAATTAAGCTATCCTATTTATTATTATTATTATTATTATTATCTACTTTTTTTATTATTATTATTATTATTATCTACTTTTATTATTATTATTATTATTATTATTATTATTATCTACTTTTTCTTTATCAAAACACAAATGATATAATATACTATTGTTATGAAATTAATCTATGTAATTGACTTACTAATAGTTATTCACGATTGCTTAATATTAAAGTTATTTAAATTGTTTGGATTAACTATATACAATATGGACTTTTCTTTTTGGTAGATACACAAAAAAGTTGTTCTCTATTTTCTCTTTTTTCATCTCTTCTTCTCTCTATTATTAGTTTTATTTTATAATATATTATCATCATGACCCTCCAACCAACTTAGCGCTAATGAAAACATTTACTCTTTTATTTGTGTCAATCCAATTTTTTTCTAATTTTTTTTCATTTACAATTATATCTTATATTCTTATTTATATTTTTAATTTTGTGATAAGAATTATTTGACTTTATCAATTTTCATCACTGTCCTATTATTATATTTTGATTATGATGATAATTATTATAATTATTATTTATATTTGATTATTTGTTTCCTAACATTTAAGATTGTTATATTAATTTTATAATTTCACACATGAATATGATTACTATTATTATTTTAGGTGTTAAATATAAACGTGTCAAATCTTGCAAAATTTTAATTTGTGGCCTTTGATACTCAGAGGAAGAATTATTTATATTGAATATTAGATGCTGAAATACATCTAGATGCATTGAGTCTTCTGAAATACATCTAGATGCATTAAAAAAAGGGTTAAATATGTTTTTAGTCCCATAACTTTCAGGAAATTTTGAAATTAGTCTATTTCTAAATTTTATATCAATTTAGTTCTTCATCTTTCAAAATATGTAAATTTAGTTCTTTTAATTAAATTTTGTTAAGTTTATTTGACATTTTAAACGCATTTCATAATAGTATTTGACTTAACATTAACGGTTTGTTCGCTTGAACGGATGACAACTATAAGTAGATTTGCGAAGACGGATTGAAAACAAATTTTATGTTCTTTTAATAGGATTTAAAGGGAAAAACAGAGACGGATTTGAAGGATGAATATCAAATTTCATCCCTTCAACTATGCATAGATTTGAAGAGATTTATACTGCTTTTACTTTTATAACCTTTTTTCGTTACATATATTATATATATTATTGTCATTAGTTATACATTATTATTTTATTAGATACAATAACATATAGTTATATGTATATATAATTTTAATTATTATTAATAATATATAATAATAAAAATATGTATAATATAATAATTAATAATAATTATATATATAATATAATTATTATTAATAATATATAATGATAATAGTTATTAATAATATATATAAATAATAATTAAAATTTAATATTTTTAACTTATTTAAAAGTTATTTAATTTTATTTTTATCATAAGGTTAATTAGGTAATTTTAAATTTTATCCATTATATTTATTTTTTTAATCTATCATATCACTCAAATCACTAACTAACTTTCATAAAATTTATTTCCAAATCCATTCACTCTATCCTCTAAATCTACTCAAAAAAACACACATGTCCATCCATTCAAATCCACACAAATTCATCTTCACACTCTCCCTCAAACCCATCTTATCAAAGAAACACACCCTAAAGAAAAAATGTGTCAAATAGTATAAATAATTTAAATACAATCTTGAAATACGTACGGAACATCAAATAATTTAACAAAATTTGATTAAAATGACTAAATTCACGTATTTTGAAAGATGAAAGACTAAATTGGTTAAAAGTTTCAAATTGAACTAATTTTAAAATTCACTGAAAGTCAAGTTAAGGGACCAAAAATATATTTAACTCTTAAGAAAATAAATGAAGCAATTGAGAAACCAATTTGTTCCTGCGACAACAATATTGTGAAAAGAATTTGACAAATATTCTGAATTTAGTTCATGCCTATTGTGGTCGAACAAAATAATGAACAAAATTATTATATATTTTATTTTTAGTAAATGAAAATATATGTATTATTAAGGGTAAATATAATTTAAAATAACAGTAAATTAAAATTAAATATAATTAGTTTGTTTAAAAAATTAACAATAAAATTAGTAAGATAATTATTTTAATTTAAAAAATATTATTTCTTAAAGAGTAAAATTAAATAAGTAATGTATATATTAAAAGAATATATCAGTTGTATATAATGTATTATGAAAATATGGAAATATATAATATATGGAAATATAATTATTTCAAGTTTATTTATAATGTATCGAAATATAGAAATATAAATATTAAAATAAGTGTGTTTACTGTTTTTAGTAATAATAATATAATTCTAATAAATAAAATTATATGTGTTTCTAATAATAAAAATAAAATTGTAATAATAAAATTAAATATATTTTTTCTTAAAATATTAAAAATAATTTTTATTTATCTTGTGAATATTTTTTTTTGTTATTAATAATTGTTTTAATTTATAAAATAAATTAATTTTTAAAACATAATAATAAAATTAATATGATAATTATTTTAATTTAAAAATATTATTTGTTAAAAAATAAAATTAGAAAAGTAATATATATATATATATATATATATATATATTAAAAATTATAAACTCAGACTGAAATATTAAAAAAAATTAAAATTAAATAAATTAAATTTAAATTTATTAAAAAATCCGTGCGCACTAG
>Ga0214542_1004067_pt1 | contig 29263 bp, 13 predicted proteins | sample CNSS1metaG_FD_160096 | JGI IMG/M metagenome (GOLD analysis project Ga0214542, IMG submission 160096) | Root nodule microbial communities from cowpea collected in UCLA plant growth center, Los Angeles, California, USA - CNSS1 | ecosystem: Host-associated > Plants > Roots > Nodule | place: USA...
TGCAGTCACATTTGTAAATCAAATCTGCAAAGAAAAAAATGAGGAAGGAAGCAACATTACCTAATCGGGCAGTGAATAGAGTTCCTTCGTTGCAGAGGCGAAGTATGACAGAATCAGGGGGCAACACTGTAATTCCTTCGTTGCAGAGGCGAAGTATGACAGAATCAGGGGGTTGCGCGGTTTGGGTTGGGAAAAAATTGAAGTGTGCAAACCCTAGAAAGGGTAGAGGAGGAAAACGCGAAGACGCAAGGAGGCGACGTGGTGGATGTCACGGTGGAGGAGAAACGTGACGTGGTGAATGGGCTTCGTGCTCCTGGCCAGCGACGGTGGAGGAGAAACGCGTGCAGGGAGCACCAATTTCGAGCGAGAGAGAAACTAGGCAGTGGATGGAGAATGGAATGGAACTGTGTGCGGGAGGAGAGCACCAAAATTAAAACACAAGAGCTGCACTGCACGTGTTGTTTTAGAGTAAGTTAAACGAGCTGCAGGCTGGCCCGACGGGCCAACGGACTTGGCGGGCCGGGTTGTTTCGGGCTGACGGGTTGATTTTCTTGACCTGGCCTATGTTTTTTCTGTCGGGTTGACGGATTGGCCCGTCGGGCCCGACCCATTTTGACACCCCTAGGCCTTACAGTCTCCCATATTTTTGTATTTAATTTTTAACAAATTTTCATGTAATAACAAATAATTGATGGATTTTAGAGTGTCAATGTGACTCAAATGTTAAAGTTCATAATTAGCCTAACATGATTTTATTTGAATGATTTTTTTTTTAATTTAATAATAATAATAATATTATTATTATTATTATTTGCTTCAAAAAATGAAAATGAAAATGAAAAAATATATGAACAATCTTATTCAGGATTTATACTAAATGAAAAGATGTTTATATAGGAAAGAAATGAATGTAAAGTAAATATTTCATCAACATAAAAGTCACGTGAAAAGGTGAAAGAATCTATAATAAATAAAAAGGGTTTGTTTAAATTTGTGCTCAAATAAATTGTCAATTAATTTTCATATGTTTTATTTTCTAATAAAGTGTGAGATTTTTTACTATATATATCTAACAAATATATTATCACAATATGTAACAAAAGGAGTAGAAATTTTGGTATGCAACTCATTACACAATATTAAAACTATTAAAGTTCATAAATTATTAGGGAGTCTAATAACAATTTGAGATGTCAAAGTGGGCCTACTCCACTAACGCACTAAGAAAAGGGTAGACTGTGTTGCATTTTCAATTATTAGTCCGTTTTGATCTGATTTGCTTAACCTGTAAAACTGACATACCAAAGACGGGACAGTCTGCCTCTGGCTCACTGGCCTGTTTTTATATTTTTTTATTTTCACAATTAAAAATAATTAAATCCTTGAAAGTTAACACAAATGTTAATCCAAAGAAAAGTTAATCACCGCTCAGAGATGTAGTATAGTTGGTAACATTGGAGCTATAACATTAACAACATACACTTGCCCATCCTTGAAAGAATTGGAGATTTAAAAGTAAAAAATGATATTCCATTTACTTGAGAAATCAATTAAATATTCATATAGCATAATAAAAGATGTTTTAGTAAAAGCTGATCATTTCATCTTTCCTTTGAATTTTATATAATAATAATAGATGTAGAATAAAATGCAAAAGTTATACTGATAATTAGTAAACCATTCATAAAGATAATAAAAATTATCATATAAGTTGAGTTCAACATAATGTAAGAACTTCAACTTTTTTTAGACTAATAGAGCATTCTAAAAATAAGAGAAAATGTTTCATCCTAGATACTTCAGAAAAAAAAAATTACTTATTTCAATTTAGAAGTACACCTACAAGTCAAGTTCACTAAAAAAAATTATTAATAGATAGATACAAAAAGTACACCTGCAAGTCAAGTTCACTACAAAAACATTAATAGATGAATCGAAAATTTGAAATTGTTTATTTTACTCAATAAATATCATCGATATTATTTTACTATTGTTATTTGACTTAGTAAATATCATTAATACAAAATCAATATTACTTAACAAATATATACAAGGAAAATGTTATTTTGATACCACTTGTACAAGTTGACAACCTACTTTTTGAGGTATTTTTTATTACTAAAAAAGTTTCATTTTTATATTTGTAAAGAGAGAGAGTGAAAGGTAAAATAGTATATATAAAATGTGTAAAAATTTGTTGAGTATCAAATGACATGTGGCACACTCAACTAGACTACTCAATTAATTTAAAGAAAAAAAAATGATTGGTAAGTCAATTTTTAATAAAGCAAATGCATAAAAATATTAATACGAATATAGTTTTATTTAGCGAGATTCTAACATCTTCAAAACTTATATCAATAAAAAAAATCTAAGTTTATACAAAATGTACATAAATACAAATATTTGTAAATGATGAGTCAAGTTAAAAATTCATATTGTGATCCGGATACTATTTGCTTATACATGATATAGTCAATTCATGTCACACCACAACGTCATATACAAGAGTAAGTTATTAAAACAATTTTTTATTTATAAATTATATATATATATATATATATATATATATATATATATATATATATATATAAAGATACATTTTAATTAACTAGTCACAACAATTCACTTTTATTAAAAAATGCAACATATAATAATCACATATACCAAACATATATTTATTCATAAAAAATATTCAATAAGTGAAATATCAAGTGACACCTTTCAAAGGACAAATATTAAGTATGGAGAGTAATATATAATTCAATCAAAGACATGAATTTACTAGCAAAACCATGAATCATGAAATTAGAATAAGTTCATTACAGCCTATGCCGTAAATGTACACATGTTGTGGTGTGTAAGAAATCCATATATTTTTCTTACCACCTGATATCTTAGTTTTTATAACTTAGATCATAAGTGAAGCAAGTTGTTTCTATTATAACATAAGTGTCAATATTTAATATTTAAATCAAACAACAATTCACTTATTATCACATATACGTGACAACGAATTCATGTAAGGTTCATCATTCTCAAGTGAGTTTCAAATCATTGCACATTCCACATATACATTTTGTTTCAGTCAAAACTCATCACATATCATCAATCACATATATTTTATCTCAATTTAAATGCTAATAAATCTTCCATTATATTAATATAATGTCCCAATGTAATGTAATAATCAAATAAAATAAAAACAATAAAAGATAACTAATTTTAACATTTAAAAATATTTAAACTCATTTCTCTAGAGTTCATAAAACATTCTCTCGGTCATCATTTGGTTCGTTTAGCAAAATAAGCACATGTTTAAATTTACTGTTAGAATTTTGCTCGCTTAGCTAAAAGCCTTAGCAAAACAAGTGGATTTTGGATTGCCCAACGAAAATTTTGCTTGCCTAACGAATAACCACTTGGATATTTTATAAAATAGTTTCACTAAGTGAGGATATGGCATGTCTAGTGACTACAAACACTAGGAGAGACTTGCTCAACAAGACTTAACTCTCTTAACGACCAATCCTCTGTGCTTTTGAGTTTTTCACACAACCAATATCACTTAGCGAGAGATTGACTGATATTCAAGTTTTCTCTTTATTTCTTATGCCAAAATTGATACATATAATTGAAAATAAGATCAAACTAAACAAATCTAACTCAAATGATCAAAATTTAACATTTAACAAATATTCAATACAATACACCAAGTGAAATATATAAATTTCAATCAACCCATCAAACCTCCATAAAATCAATATTTATTAACCATATAACTTCTATGATAAAATATAATCAATATCCTCTTAAAAGAGATGAGATATAAAAAGGAAACTTAAAATAAAAAGGGAAGAAGATGAGCTAGAACTTACAATATTAATTTTTTTTTCTAAAGCAGTTAAAGTGAATAATTAACCCAATCGTATATACCTCACACAAGTCTTACATAATTAAGATTCTTTTAAAATAGATGAGATATAAAAAGGAAACTTATAAGAAGAAGGGAATAGGAGGAACTACGACTTACAAGATTAAATTTTTTTTTTCTAAAGCTATTAAAGTAAATAATTTACCCAATCATATACCTCACACAAGTCTTACGTTATTCCTAACATTAAGGTTGTGTTCTTTTGAGATGAAGGATTAGAAGGAGAGGAGGAGGAATAGATTAGAAGGATTAGAGGGTGCAGCTCGTGTTGTTTCTTTTAAGGGATTCATAGGTGATTTTAGAGTGGATTAGAAAGTGAAGTTTGTGATTGAATTTACTGATGTGACATATTAAAAAAAAACTTTTAATAGAAAAAATTTATATTACCAAAATGTCCCTATTATTATATGTAATATAAAATTATATATAAATGATTTAAAATTATTTTTATAAATTTTATTGAATGATTGAAAATATAAAAAAAAATATTTATAAAAAAAATGAATAATACAATATATTTTGTATGAAAATAAATTTAATATATAAGATGGAAAATAATTTATTTACATAGAATTTTTTTTTCTTTTTAATAATAATTTTAAAAGTAATAATTTTTTATTATAACTATAATAAATTATTATTTGCCTTACTAATTTTTATTATGTTGTTTTTTCATACTAAGGAGAACAAATAAAAGTGAAGTCATTGCAATAGTCATAAAGACATTATCTTTGAATAAAATACCGTTAACATAGGATTAAAAAAGTGAACTGAAACCATGTGTATTGGTTTTAAAGACTAAATCACATACAACAAAAATTAAACAATGAAAGGGTAATTTGGTAAATTCAAGGGTGTCACCCTCTAATCTCACCATTGATAGTGGGATTGAATTTTCAATGAATCCTCCTAATCATCTCTTTCCATCACTGATTCACTGTGTATCACTTCCAAAAGAATACGCTACTCACTCCCTAATCATCGCTTTTCATTCCTTGTAAATAATACATCCACTCAAAAGACCCCATAAAAACAAATATGCAAATCTTACTTATCTCAATTCTCCTCCTCTTACACCAATTTGAGTATTGTTGGAAACTTCAATTTCATGTGTTGAAAACCACTTTGAATCTCGTGTACATACTAATGTTACTAAGAAGATCTCTTCAAGTTCAAATATTAATTTTCAAGTTTTACAGATATATTTTATATATTTTCATTGATTTTGAAATAAAAATTCATACACTTCGCTCACGATTGACACAAAACACAAAAAACAAATCTCAGTATTTATTAGTTTAATGATATGTTTAATAGAAACACCAATATTAAGATTAGTTTAATGAATAGTGATATAAAAAAATTCATAATAAGAGCAAATATATTTTTAAAACATGTAGTCATGTATCACTTCTAAAAGAATACGCTACTCACTCCCTAATTATCGCTTTCCATTCCTTGTAAATAATATATCCACTCAAAAGACATAAAAACAAATATACAAATCCTACTTATCTCAATTCTCCTCTTCTTACGTGAATTAGAATATTATTGGAAACTTTAATTTCATGTGTTCGAAACTCATTTTGAATCTCTTGTACATTACTAAGAAGATCTCTTCAAGTTCAAATATTAATTTTCAAGTTTCACAGATTTATTTTATATATTTTCATTGATTTTGAAATAAAAATTTATACACTTCACTCACGATCGACACAAAACACAAAAAACAAATATCATTATTTATTAGTTTAATAGAAACATCAATATTAAAATTAGTTTAATGAATAATAATATAAAAAAAAATCATAATCAGATCAAAGATATTTTGAAAACAAATCTTCAATATTTATTAATTTAATGAAATGTTTGATAGAAACACCAATAATAAAATTAGTTTAATGAATAGTGATAGAAAAAAAATGTCATAATCAGACTAAATATCTTTTTAAAAACAAATCTTCAACATTTATTAGTCTAATGATATGTTTGATAGAAACACCAATAATAAAATCAGTTCAATGAATAGTGAGAGAAAAGAAAAAGTCATAATCAGAGTAAATATCTTTCTAAAACCAAAAGCTAAATTTATGTATTTTCTTAGTTTAAAAATGGAGCATGCAAGTGTTTAAAATTGAAATAAAAACCATCAACTTTAGTCAAACAGATATTTGTTTTTCAAATTTTTTGAAAGCTAAAGAAACTTACTAATCCTCTAAATATGTTCTTGATAGTATTGTAAAGAAAAGCAGACAAAATAATTAAGAAAATGATATTAATATTAGTACTAGTTTCTATTAATTGATAAAGAGAACAATGCATAAAACTAGATTGAGTAAATATTATTTTGAAACAAAAGGGGAAAAAAGAAAAAAGATAGTGTGGAATTAATGATTTGTGATGGATGGAATTGTAGAAAGTGAACCATGAAAAAGGAGATAATGTGGTAAGGGTTTTTGTGTGTTCACATTTAGAAGGAAAAAAAAAATTAAAAAAAACAAAAGGATGAAAAGAAGATTTGGAGAAGGAAGTATTTATTATTTGTTCCGTGGAAGCAAGATAAGAATAAGAGGAAGAAGGAGAAGAGAGAGAAGAAGTTGAAGGGTTGGGTTTTGTAATCCAATCTTCCTTTTTCCTATGCTTTTAAGGCACAATTTCTTCTTCCTCGTCTCTTCTTCTTTCTCCTCTTCCTGACTCTTATTATTCCTTTTCTTTACCCTTTACCTTCTGCCCGGGAAAGGAAGGGAAAGAAAAAGGAACAAGCAATTGTATTATTATTATTGTAATTATTCATATAATTATTATTTGTTATTGTTATTATTAATTTAAAATTATTACTATCGTTGTAATTCCTCATCCATGGATTCCTCTTGTCTCTCCAACGATTCGGTTTCTGGATTCAAAGACAAGGAGTCAATGGTTGACCCCTTTTTAGTCGAGGCTCTCCAGAACCCTCGTCACCGCCTAACCAGTTAGTATTTTCTTAATTATCTCCTTTTATTTTATTTTTTTTCGAATTTTTATTTCTGGGGTGGGATTTTTTCTGCTGTTGTTGTGTTTCCGCGTCGTGGGTATGCTTCAAAATTGTTGCTTTAGCTCGATTTCGCGTTGACCCCTTTGTCTTCTTTTTTGAATTTTTCGTTTACGGGTTTTGCGTGTTGGTTTTCTATGAGAATCTTTGTGCTTTTCGATATTTTTAGTTGCGTTTAGGTTAATTGAAGTCAGATCCGGGATGGCTGTGGTTGTTTCCTGCTTAATTGTGATAATAATTAAGGAATAGGATGGTCATTTGGGGGATTTATTGAAAATTACGTTCTCCTTGAAATTGATGTGATCGTAGGCCGTGTAGGCATGTATGTTTCTGCGGAATAAAATTTTAATTTGGAATGAAATAGGGAAGCAGCTTAATTTCCAGAGTTCATAGATTGAATTGTTCTGCAGCATTTTTATGCGTTTAGTTCTTACTCTTTAGATGGAGTTGTTGCGCTATTGCTTGCTTTGATCAAAATTTCATCTGTCACAAGTTTAAAGTAGTAGTGTATGAGTGGTGGTTCGCAGTTGCATCAGGAGTTTTCTGGCTAATGGATGGCTTATTCGTTGATGATTATGTTCTGCCCGTAATTTCCCGTTGCCAATGTTGATTCTAATCGCATTTTTTGCAAATATTTACATTTTTCTTATTATTTTGTACTTTGATTTTGTCCTCAGTTCTGCGGATGGAGCTGGACATTCAGAGGTTTATGAATAATGCTGATCAACAGCATTTTGAGTTTCCACATTTCCCTTCTTCCTATCTCAGATTGGCTGCACATCGTGTTGCTCAACACTACAGCATGCAAACAATGGTTCAAGATATTGGCTTAGATGGTCAGGGAAGTAAAATTCTCGTGAGAAAGTTACCAGAGAGCAAGTATCCTATGGTTAAGTTATCTGAAATACCTGCAAAGCAATTGGAAAATGATAAATCTCAGCAGAAAAAATTTGTTATTAGACCTAGGCCTAATAAGAACAGTTTGAATGATGCTAATGGAGTTGGGATGAAAGGAAATCCTGTAAGAAGTGTGGAAGAGAGGAAGGAAGAATATGACAGAGCACGAGCTCGTATCTTTAGTAGCTCTAGAATCCCTGACTCTGCTGATATCTCATCCATGGTTCCAATGGATGGGAGAAATTCTTCTACTACCAAGGATGAGAGTGAAACCAGCAAGAACCCCGTGGCTGCTGATTCAGAAAGATGTGTCAGTGTCAGGGATATTTGTTCAAATCGAGTTGCCATTTTCAGGGATAGGGAAAAGGATCGTAGTGATCCAGATTATGACCGTAGTTATGGAAGGTGAGTCATGTCACTGTACCCTGTTAACTACATGCAGATGCATGATAATATAGTCATTTTTCTGCTCTACATATAGAAATTGGAGTTGAATTTGCATTTGAAAATAAAAGATTAAAACTGAACAATGACAATTTTGTTATTTGGCTGGCACATTTGATGGATTTAAGAATTTATATAACTTGTGATGGTTTTGTTTCTTCAGGTTTTTTGGTTATTTGTACTGATTTAATTTTCAGTGTTCATTTATCAGACTGAATTAAGTTATTGGTGCAGGTATGCCAGGAGTATTCCAACCTCTGCTGTTAACTTGGTGCCATTTAACTTGCAAAAAGTTCAACCTTCATTTGCTCAATATGACGCTACATTTAATCATATGGGTCAGATGTCACAAACCCAGGCCACACATGGCTATATACCTCCTTCTACCCCCATAATGAATCATTTTTGCACCACAGGATTGAATCAGACACCTACGGACGGTGCTTACATACAGTGGCCTAGTGCTGCTATGATGTATGCACATTCATATGACCAATTTAGACATGCTGTTTTCCAGGTAACTAACATTTAATTTGCTTGTTTTATTATGTTGGAGACCCTGTTGCAACTAAAGATAAAACGGGGTGCAAATTTTATTTTACAAACCATTTTATAAAAGTGAGTTAGATTTAAAGTTCACAGTTTAAGATATTCTCTGCTGAATTTGACAAGTGTTTTCTGTATTTGCTTTAAAAATTACATAGACATGTTAGCAATAAGTGTAATAATTTAATTAATTAATGATGTAGACATTAGTTAATGCTCTCAACTCAACTCCTTAAAGTTGGTTTTAGAAATGACTTTTTGTGTTGAAGTGTGTCTGTAGTTTGTATTCTTGCAACATAATGCATATAGATTTCTTAGACCATTTTTATTCTCAAACAGTGCTGTTGATTTTCCTGATGTGTGATAATTATGCTCTGTTTTTGAGTTCTACTCTCTGACAAGGATACAATAATGTTTTTCCTTTATTTCACTGTATCTGCTTTTACTTGTCATTTTTGCATCTCATCTCATACTTTTTACTGTTTTTGCAGGCTCCATTTGGTCAACAGCCTTTGAGCTTTGACTATTCGCAGAACTATTAGGTGACATATTCAATTTGGATGAAAAAAGTTATGTTAGCTTTTTAGAATTTCATGTTAGGTTTCATTTGTCAGTGCTGTCATAGACCCTTGTTGTAGTATTATGTCTTTTCTTTCAGTTTTGATGTTATAGTAAAATCGTTGGGTACTTCTCGTGTGACAGTTTATAAAATAGTGAATTGTAGTGCATTACTGGACTTACAGTTATATCATAAGGTTTCTGTGGTGCTTTTTAAACTACCTTTCTCTAATTTGGGGTTACACAGCATTAGAATGTTTTTTTAAGATTTGGAAAAATTAATTTTGACCCGTGAATGTTATTGGGATGAGTATTTAAATTAATCTTCATAAATTTTAAATTAAAACGTGTTATGGAAAGATAAATTGATTAGGAAGGTTCGACAAATGGACACTTTCAGCAAATACTTTTCGATCAATTGGAAAATTTTTCTACTACTTGGAAACATGTTTGTTGAACTACTTTGTCTTTTAGCATTGTTTTCCTACCTTCTTTCTTTCACATTTTTTTCGTAGGTCTTTTGATCTCATTATTTTATTTTGTGAAGCTTTTTTGAATTATTGTTTATTTTAATTAATGTAATGCCTGTTTTAGTTTTTCTAAAATTGAGTCTCCATTGATAAAAAGTTAAAATTGCAAAAAAAGAAAACGGTACAAAGAAATATAGTATAATTAATGTTTTTATTATTAAATTTTAGGAGTAAAAAGAAAAGACATGTTTGTGCTGTATCCCACCCTGTAAGGATAAGGACACCAGTTGGATGGTAGGCATTAAAAAACCAAATTGGAAGATTAGTTTATTCTAAATACCAACTGAACATTCTAGATCTAAGTTATTCAATTTTTTTATAAGATCCAATCCAACTCAATTATTTTAGTTTGTTTGAAAAATTAGTGACTATAAAAGGTTGATGTATGAAGAGATTTTTTTTTTTCAAAGTTGAATGCATAAATATTTTTAATATATAAATCATAATTACTATGCATAACAAAAATAATTAGTATATATTACTTATGTTTTAAATTGTGATATTATACTATATTTTATTTTTCACAATGGGTGTCCTTTTTTGCAAAGGAAACATGTTTAGGGTTAACCCTCAAATGTGAATATATAAATTTGAACCTTTTACATAATGTTATTTTTAATTATTATCAGTTTTAAAAGGTTAAAATTCAATTTAGAGATGTAAGGAATGAATCTTATATTAAAAAGTAAAAGAAAAATATTTAAGATTAAGAAAAGTTGTTTGAGTAAATATAGAAAAAGAATGGAAAAAATCAATACAAGGACTAAAAAAACTTGATTTAAAAAAAAATGAGAAAATATGGAATAGGAGAAAAAAAATTGTAACACCCCACTTGAATTATATTTAAGATTACTGTATAAAACTCATTCACAGTGTATTTTTTAATTTATTCAAAAGTTGTGTTACAATGAATGAAGATTTTTTTATGTAGAAAGGAAAACGTCCAAAATCTAAATAAAGCAGAGAACAGAAGCATGTGCGTTCCATGGCTTCAGTTTTGACTCATCTGTCTTGAAACAGATTCTTTTTATCCCTGCATTCATTGCATCGGAAACTCTTCTTTTTGTTTCCCCTAAAGATGTTAATTGATAGAAATAGTTCCATAAAAAATGTCAAACTCTATATTTTTTTTTCTCCCATTTAAATTAATTATGATAACAATTTATCATTAGAGTGATTTTATTGTTATGAAATGGAAAGAATAGTAAATTAGATTATAATTGTTTATAAAATTTACCAACCTTAATATTTTGTATTTTGAATTACTAAATATTTAAATTATTTTTCAAATAATGAAACACAGTCTAATATTGAAACTATTTATGAAGTCATATTCAGTAGACTTTTAATTTTTCAATTTTACTTTTAGTAGATGTAATATCGAAATTTCAATATAAAAATAAAAAAATCACATGTGATGAAGTAAAATTTAACATTCTAAAAATTGAGTAGATTTATTTAAATAAATAATTTAAATTGTCAATTTCTTTTTTTTTTCCAAGATGTAGATTCTGTACCAAAATCTAACAAATAAAGGTGATGAAATTGATTTCAAATATTTATATAAAATGGTCAAAGTTTTATTCCCCAACAATGAAATTAATCTCGACACATTTAAACCTTCGATATGCTATATAAATCATAGACGTCATTTATTCACCAATAAGGATTGCTGAACCAAAGAAATTGAACAAGATCAACGAAAAAGGTGGTGAGTTGGACTATTATTATTTTTGTTTAGGTTGATCTTTCTTATATTCTACATAATTTATAAAATCATATTCTTTATTGGAGCGAAGAAGAATACAGAAGATTTTCTGAATTTTATTCCATTCCTTTGACCCATTGTACTGGAATCCACCACATCATGTTCACGTCACCGAGCCCAAATCTGAGCCACTGTGGCCCATACTTAAATAACAAACAATGGGGCAAGATTTTGTTGGCCCACTTACAAGTCAACTAACTATGTTCTTTGAATATGAGATATCTATTAAGCCACAAAAGATAGAGAAAATGTATATTGTACATCAAGAACTCCCTTTTAACATTCTCTCTTTCAACACACTATTAATTAGTTTTCCTAAACTCTACTGAGTGATGCAAATTTAACCCACAATTAAATGAAGTTTTGTTTAAGACTAAAAACCTTGTGTGAGTTTTATGTGCAAATAAAAATGTGTCAAGTGTATACAAAAATGCATTTTACTAATACAGGAAACAAAGACAAGATTTTTTTTTTTTTTGGTTTCTTCTGTACATATGACCCACCTAATCCATTCCTTTGCCACTGCAAATAATAAAGGAAAAAAAATCCTTACTTTTAATGTTACATTGTGTTCCTCTTATATGCATGTAGAAGCAAACAAAAAAAAAAAAATTGAAGCAGAATTGACTATGTCCACTTTTTTCATTGTGATAGCTTAAGAGGATAGATCTGTCTTTCCCTTTGTGGTTATTATCTTATCTTGAGAAGAAATAATTAAAATGGTTGTTGCTGTGAACACTTTTATGTATAAAAAATGTAGTTCATGTTGAGTCTTGGGATGACATTAGTCATAAGAGATTTGACGGGCACCAAATGCACCATCCAGACAATTGATTAGTGGGAAGTGGACAAAATGACAAAGTCTCTGCGCACAAACTTAGTGAGTGCTGATGTGTGTACAAGCTCTGCTTTCTTCCACAAACCAAACTTTGAATAAGGACTCAACTTTCCTCTCTCAAGGGTAAAAATATCGATTGCTTTGCACCAAATGTCAAAATTTCATTCGTATATTTACTTTTACAACCTAGTGTAGTGTACCTGTCGTAGCTCCTAAGAAAACAAGAGACAATAACGTGATCACTAAGAAAACAAGAGATAGTGATATGCCATTATTGTCATAAAAGCATTTATAAACTAGTAAACTATCCCACATAATAAGTGCCACTGCAGTTTTTTTTTTCTTCGATTTGATGTTTATTTTCTCTTTAGAAATAAAATCTCTAGTTAATTTTTGCAATAACTCTTTTCTTCCTCAGAAAAGGAAAAACTAACCAGCCCGGAACAGGGTAAGACAATGTTTTAGACAACGTACGAAAAGAATTGGGTACTGAAAGATTTAGGTCACCCATAAGAATCCGTGATTGTTATACGTGGCTCAGGAGAATGCCACATAAATGTATATAAGTTGTTTACCAATAACAGGAAAACTAAACAGTAGTTTAGTTACAGATGGCAAGGATATTTTCTTCACATGAAAGATAGAAAGAAATTCGTATTACAGCTCGAGTTCATCATAGCAAATATGTAGACAATAGATAACAACAGGAATTAAAATTCATGCTAGCCCTGAAAGGACAGACTATAAATTTGTTTATAACCTTTTAAAAAAATAATCTCGTCATGCTAAAAATGAATAGTTTCAAGAAAAAATTACTAAGACAAGAAGAAACTCTGGAAACTGGAGAAGATACAAAGAACAAGTTATTTGAGTAACTAAAAAGTGATGTAGACCGCACCAAACTGGTCACTTTTTTTAATTGACATTTAGAAACTGCAGTTAAGACAAGATAGATAGAGGAAGATTCCTGAAGACGATGATCCAAGAATACACTGGTTGTTAATTTTCAGACTTCTTTTGACCTTGCTGTCAACTCATACTCCAGCTATGATATGCATACATATATTTTTTAGTGCAAGCACATTATGTTCATCAGTTTATCACATATAATAACATATATCATATAGGAAATGAACTCAAAACAGAGTATATATTTCTTAGTAGATCAAAAGCACCAGTTGTCCTCTTACCATGACATTTAAAACTAGAAAAAAGGATCTCAGTGTGAACAGTTGGAACATCATCCCTGGTGATTCTAAAACATAATCATCAAATTAAAAGACTCCTGAGGAGTCCCGGTACAAGAGAAAAGAAGAGAATTGCAGTCAAATGAGAATTACATGATTAAGTAAACATGAACTTATTGTTTCCGTAAGCAGGGTAAACCTAGAAATTATGGAAACTGATTTACTTGAGTTCATCTAACATATAGACCCCACGCGGGAGTAAGATTAGAATATTAAAGGATTGCCTCACATCAGGCATTCAACTCTTCTATAGAATCAAACAATGTACAACTCACCTCTATGCTGCACAACAAACTCAACACCAAGGAGACAAGTCTTTCGCAATAGAGGTTCCCGGACTTAGTCGAAGAATTCACATTCACATCCAAACACGCCAATGGGTTTGAGTTTCGCTTCCATTAGTTTCTACAAAGTGTAATCCGTGTTTACTACAACCTGCAGACACAAATACCAAATTGACATCTTTTGTCAATCCTTCCATGAACACCAACACACATCCATCCATTCAGTGATCTTCCAGATTTTTCTCCAGATTTCGTCCAGCCAGAGACCAATTCCCAGAGAATCAGAGGAAGCCCCAACACCACGAAACCACTGATTGCCACCCAGAATTATTGGCAGTCACATTACTATTGCCGCTCAAAAGTGACATCATGATGAATGTCAGTCACCTGAAGCTGACGGAGAAGTTAATCCAAGCAGTCGCGGATATTGGTACCCCACAAGGTAATTAATTAATTACACCATACCCACCGGAAGTATCATGACTGCTGGAGCTTTTGAATCTGCAGACTTAAACTCTAGACTCCAATACCCCCAGTTAGCAACACCAAACTAATTAACAATAACCCTAACACAAAAATACCAATTAAGACCTTAACAAAACATGAACTTCACATTCACAATACAACAAGGACACAGTGACACATACCAGAAGATCAAATAGTACCATACTATTACCATCATCATCATCATCATCATCATATCATCGTATCATGATCATCATATATGACCAAACTTCATTCAATCAATCATCCCCAGTCGGAAACAGAGTAAGAACCTTTCTACCTCCTGAGGCAGCATTAGCAGATTCCATATCCTCCACATACCCACTAACAGGGTGGTGGCTATGCACGGGACCACCTCCACCCCCACCCATCCTCTGAAGATTCGGCCTAGAAATGAACGGGTTCTCGAAGTGCCCGTTCGGCGGCGACCCGAAATGCCCCACCTGTCTATGGTACTGGGCCGCCGCGGCCAGCTGCTGCTGTTGCTGCTGGTGGTGGTGGAGCGCCGGCACCGGCACAAAGGGAAGGAAATGATCCGAATTTGGCCTCGTCGCGGGGTGCAGGAAATGCGCCGGCACCGGGGAGCTGGCGAAGAGGTGGTCAGTGGCAGGGTCCGCAACGGCGCCGGAGGCGCCGCCTCCGGGACCACCGGGTCCGGCGGCGGAAATCCCCTGCATGCGTTTGAGATACAGACGGTACTTCTGCAGGTGGCTGGCGACGTTTTCTCGGGTCAAACCATCCACGCTCATGAGCTGCATTATGGTCTTGGGAACGGCGTTTTTTATGCCGAGGTGTGCGACGGCGTCGACGAAGCGCTTATGGAGCTGCGGGGTCCACACAAGGCGCGGGCGCTTGAGGGTTCTAGCGGGCTCCTCGCCGGCGGTGCCGGAGCCGAGCTCGCCGGAGTCGGCAAACTCGGTGGAGGTGGGTTGCTGGGGGTTGGGGAGCGAGGAAGGGTTGGACGGTTGTTGCTGTTGTTGTTGTTGCGGTGGCTGTTGTTGGTGTTGATGCTGTTGGGCGGTGTTGGGGTTGGTGGTGGTGTGGGGGTTTCTGATGTCGAAAGCCATGGCTAGATCGGGCGTGATTAGGGTTTGCGATAGGGGCATGAGTTCCTCTGGCGGAGGGAGCTCCTCTTCCCATCGCGAAAACCAATTCGAATCCTCTTCCCTCATTTTTCGAATTGGAGGAAATTCGTGTTCTTCTCTGTTGTTTGAAAATTTAACGGTTTAAGGAGAGGGTGTGGATGAGATAGCGGAGATTGGGATTTGATTCGTTTTGGGAGAAGTATTCGATTAGAGGGTGTGAGAGAAAGAGTGGTGGTGGTGGTGACGAAGGGTGGAGTGTGGAGAGAGGTTCGAGGTGGATCTTGTTTTTCTCTCTCTCTTTTCAGCTTTTTATTGTGGGCACTGTTGTTGATGCTTTTCCTTATGATTTTTATTTTTCCGGGATTTGGGGGTCTTCTTACTTGAGAGTGAGTGTTACAAGATCGCTCCAGTATTTTTCTTACTCTTTTTTAGGGGTGGGGCGTGGGACAAACGCGCCTCCCTTATCCACAGTGCAATTCTAAGATGTAATATTTTAAAAAGAGCTGTCCTTTATTTGGCAAGGGTTGATATTAAAAAATGTGAAAAGAATTGAGGGGTTGGGGAGGGGGGAGAGAGTGGCGCGTGGAATGCAGGGAGGGGGAAGGGAGGTGGGGGAGAAGTGGGATGTGGGCAATAAGGATGAAATGTACGGGTATGGTATGGGGAAGATTTTTGATCTGGGAAGGAATGTGGAGAGAGATGCAAAGATTAAGATTGTTGGGTTTTGCGGAATTTCTTTCCTGTTTGGTAGATAGGGAATAAGTTGAGCTGGTGTTGGTTTGCCTCTCATGATGTTTCCGCTTTCAAAGTTAAAATTCGATTTGACCGAACGTGAATGAATTCGGGAATAGGGATATATGCACAAACAACACAAGGTTAGGGAAATTGACGGGTGAGGTTACTTAATTAATTAATAAATAAATAAATAAATTATTTAGATGGAATGGAAAAAGAGGATGAGGTATTATATAAAATAATTGGAAAAGGTTAGTGCTAGGCCATGGAGGGAATTAATAATTAATAATTAATAATGAAAGAAAAGTGAGAAAGTATGTATGTTTAGTTTGGGGTTGGAACAGAAAGCATGAAATGCCCAGAAGGGAAGTGTTGGAAGTGGGATACCTGTGTTGTTGCAGAAATGGATTTATACCCCAATCACTCATCATGAGTCACTCACTCAGAGATTGTAGTGTGTTGCATTGCATTTGCAGCACTACACAAAAGAAGGTGAGGGGGAAACACAAGAGGCATGAAGGGTTGGGGGGGTTTGTCTACCTATTCTTAGCAAAAGGGGATGGTGCAATTATTGTCCCTAGAAAGGCATGTTTCCTCGTGCAGTATTGCCAACAGTACTGACTGACCAATTGAATCAAAGTAATATGATAAGGGTACCCCCATGTGATACCCATGTTTGATGTTTCAACAAAATACCAATTTCATGACAGGTGTATCTCTTCTATCATTAATGTTTTGGCATTTATCACACAATGTCCTCCTATACTATTCTTCTCTTCTCCTGCTATACTTGTTTCCCCCTCTTTTCTCTACCAGGAATATTCATCAAAAATACCCACCAATCCAAAACTATTTACATCTCTAGAATTAGAAATATCGAACACCCTGTCTTCATACCTCCTCTTCGTCTTTCCCTAATATAAAAATAACTTCGTCTCAACAATACCTAATTTTCTCAATCTTTAACATTTAAATAACAAATACGCACCCTATTTTATTGGAGCAATAATATTATTGGACTTCGGAGATCAAATCCAACAAAATAGAAAAAACCAATATTTTGAAATACTGTTTTATATATATTTCCTATTTGATGGTGATTTATGGGTTTGTAAAAATAAAATATTACAATGATGCAAAATGAAAAAAAAAAGGAAACAACTTTACCGCGTACCTTTTTTACTTACAGAAGTGACAAACAAAAGTATAACTTTTGTAAGTTAAATAGTATTTTACACGACGACAGATAAGTAACTGACAAAAATTTGTGGCATCGTGTTATTACTAGACTGTTTAATATACACATGAAAAATTTGACAGCTTAAGAAACTACCAAATGGTAAGAATCTTAAAGTCGTGATGTTTATCCAATCATCACAGACAAATTGTTCAGATCTAACTACGTGGGTGAGCTGAAATTACATAGACAAAATGTGCTAGCAGTTTAGAAATTCAAATCTCACTGAAGACACGTGGCTAAACATAAGTCATCAAACACCAAAATAACTATGGTGCCCGAAAAACCCTTTGACCAAAAAAAAATCCCATACCAAAAAGTATGCATCATTCATGACTGACGGGAAACGGGGGTAGTGAAGTAATTTTGAGCGGAGAAATAGATTCTCATTAAAAAAACGTACGATAAAAATCACTTGTACATTTCAATGAGTAGATTCAATGAGCCCGCTGCAGCCATCCAACAAAGAAGACTAATAATAATAATAATCTAATGATGTGTCAATAATGCAGCATCTACAAAAGTTAACAAAATCAACTTTTCAGCTAATAAACTTTTGACCAATTTTCTAAAGAAATTGCTAGTAAAATTTTTTTATCTACAATTGTTATGATGGCCAAAACAAGGATAATCTGTATATACGTTGCCCTCAGCAAATTTACAACATATTCCTCAAACTATTTAAATTTTATCAACAAATTCGATAATTTATTATTTTGTGTGCAAACCTATGTGGTCGAGACCTTTAGAAAATTGGCCTGCTGAAAAAGACACAGATTTGAGTGACCGTTTCCTCAGACAACGTCCTTGCTTCTCTCACCTTCAAAAGTAATAAACGTTGAAGCAAGCAAGACCACGTTAGTAATCATTCTAAAAATATTTTCATCTTTCGCCGGAAAGGCTGACCATGAGTTAGTCAAGGGAGTTCTCAGCACATATTTCAGCAATTGCATCCTTTTTCTTCTGTTGGTGTACACACTGATCCTCATGATTTCATGATTGTGCTACATAAGTAGGTAGTGTTCATACTTATAAAGGCATGAACCCAGTTATGGGAGGATATTATGACAAACATAATAGTTATCTGAGGACGGTAGTTAATACTTCGAGCAGTTCTTAAATTGAAGATGGCAGCGGGAGTCTGATAGAGAACTTCCTGCTTATTCAAAGAAATTAAAAAGAAGAACAAGATAATTTAGTCACAATTGGAGGTGTAAATAAAACCATTTTCAATTTCTAATTCCACCCTGTGGACCCAAAAAACACAAATGATTATCACATATGGACAAGACAAGTTTACCAAATGTTGAAGTGGGTAGATTTAATGTCGCACCGCGTAGAATTGAATTCATCCTTTATATCACTGGAGTGACGGCCCTTTGAAATTTTGTTGACAGCTTTTGGTAGGAGTGAACATCTGATGGCTGGATCTGTTTGATTGCCATATTTAAATGCTCCATTGATATAACTGAACCATCAACGCTCTCCTGGTAACATAACATCAAAACAAATTTTACTTTCACAAAAAGTGACAACACATCCATCAAAAAGTCATGTTGATTGACACACCTCAATTGCTGCAACAGCTGCCTCCCGACATATAAATGATATGTCAGCCCCAGTACAACCATCGGTGAGTAGAGCTAGTTCTCTAAGGCTAACATCAGAACCGCATGGGCTTTTACGTAGATGAATGCGAAATATCTCTTCCCTATCCACCTCATTTGGAGGTCCAACATATAGCAGACGGTCAAAGCGTCCTGTAAATGTTTAACATCAGTCATTTTAAAACTTATGCTGTTAATACCACTCACCCACCATCATGTATCTGAATGGGCATAGAAGACTTGGAGAGTAGCATAAGAGAGAGGATACCTGGCCTTAAAAGGGCAGGGTCAATCTTGTCTGGCCTATTTGTAGCAGCTATGACAGTGACATTAACTCTTTGATGTAGACCTGACACAAATAAAAATTTGTCAAAAGAAAAATATGATGTCAGTCCAAAGTTCCAAACTAACTGATTTTAAAACAAAAAAATAAAATCATTTTCTGGCCAACAGATATCTAATCAACATGTTTTAGAGCCACACACAAGCTGAATAAGTCCCAGTTTATCTTAAATCTTAAGCAATATGTATATAAGCAATAATTCACATTTTCACTGCCCAAGATTCATCACTAACCATCTAACTCAACAAGAAGTTGACTCATGACCCTATCTGAGACTGAAACTCCATCACTTTCCTTCCCACGAGTTACAGCAAGACTGTCTATTTCATCAAAAAATACTATTGATGGGGCATTGGCCCTTGCTTTTGCAAATAATGTTCTGACGGCCTTCTCAGATTCACCAACCCATTTGCTAAAGAGTTCAGGACCCTTGACGGCTAGAAAGTTCAACCCTGCTTCAGAAGCAACTGCACGTGCCATGAGAGTTTTACTACAACCTGGAGGTCCAAACATCAATACACCAGTAGGAGGGCGAGTTCCGATACGGTCGAATGCATCATGATGTTTCTGTGGCCATTCAACTGCTTCCATCAATTGAGCTTTGACCTCCTTTTGACCGCCAACATCTTCCCAATTAACCTTTGGAACCTCAAGAATTACCTAAGAATTCAAAAATTTGACAAAAATATTATGCTTCACAGTCTCTTTTCATAAAGAGTTTGAGGTAGAAATTCTGATATGTACATATCTAATCATGTTATAAACAACAACGTTACAAGGACAGAACATCAGACTATAGTGAGAAGCTTGTGCTCACAAGTTCCTCAACTTCAATAGTTTGTATCAAATAAAGTGTAAATAAAGAAAATACAAAAGGAATATCATTTTATTTAACAGAAATTCCACACATCACAGTTGAACAGGGTGTTGACAAGTGATGGCATTCCTTGTATAAGTAATTTTAATGAGCCAAGATATGCCTGTCGGCAACACTAAGGCAATGCATTCTATGATGAAACTTGAAAGAGATTAGTGGAAAACTAGGAAATACCCAAATAAATAAGACAAATCTTGGGTCACGGATAATATACTTTTGTAAAAAAACTAGTTCACAAAACATCCTACTCATGGCATCAATCATACCTCTCTCATGGCACTAGGTCTTATTTTCATCCTGGCCTCCTGAAAATCTTCAAAGCTTACTTTCAAAATCTGATCTTCTTTGCCACTATGAATTAAATCCATAGTTTCGTAAGTCCTTCTGGTGGCCCACATATCTGAAGTAGATGAAGTTGCCTCATCCAAATGATCTATTGAGTTTGTTGCACCATTCATCAGAACAGACTTCTCGGCTATATGATCAGAACTAGAATCATTAGTCTTCTTAAAGCAAGCATAACGCCGTAGACAAATCAAGGCTGCTTCATTGCAAAGTGCAGCTAGATCAGCACCCACAAAACCATGAGTGACTGCAGCAAGCTGTTCAATATTTAACTCAGAGAGACAATGATCCATTTCATTGAGAAGAGTGAACAAAATATCTGAACGTTGTTTGGGGGATGGCACACCTGCATATGGATTTGACATGTACAGTGAATGAGTTATTCTGTTAAACCATTGAAGTATTTAAAACAGAAAAATTGATCTGTATCCCAAACGCTTGCTTCAAACTAACATTATTTTACGAGTCAAAGTCACTCATGAACATGTAAATCAACCACTACACCATTGTGGCATTGGTAATTTTCAAGTATAAAGGATCAAAATGGATTTTACCCTGGCCCTCAAAAAAAGCACATACTGCATTTCTCTTTCACAAAATAAAAAGACAACAATATGCAACTTTACATATTGCTAGTATGCTATTTCATAAAATAATGCAGAACCAATTGTGATTATGTAGCTACCCATGGCAGTAATAGCTAAAAGCCAATTTAAATAACACATTTGTAAAAAAATATTTATCTCAAAAAAACCATGACAATGTATGTCATGTGCTCTCTTAATAAAACGCTGCCAAAAATGAATAGTTATGATAAACTTCACACGGTTAAGAGTAGTGGGTTTGTTTTATTCAACGCTGTACTCTAAAACTCAAATATTATGTTAAAATAGGAAGATGAAAATTTGCAGGGAAAGAACCTCAAGGATATATAAAATAAAAGCTTATAAATCCAAAACCCAACATGTATAATGGAGCAGAATTTTATTATTAAGTCATCATTGAATTATCTGGAAATCTCCCCATTGCAAACTGGCAGTCTTATAACAGAATATAATCAACTAAACAAGGGATTTATAGTAGTAAAGTAATAGAAGTTTAGATATTGGAATAAAAAGAAACAATAATACATTATGAACCTATTTTTTCTAATTTTTATAAAAGTACCCATACGCATGATGCAGAAATCGCACTCTGTTTACATATCAAATTAGATCATGCACAAAGTAACATGTGGAGGCAGAGTTAGGCATGTACGCATTTATTTTAAGATAGTAGAATGCTATTCACCGGGAGGTACTAGTTTAGGTCTTACTAATTTCAATTTCCTTGTCAAATCTTCCAGGTCGTCTGAGAGCTGGCTCAATATGGTCAGGGCGGTTAGTGGCACCAATTACAAGTAACCCTTCAGTTCTACTAATTCCATCCATCATATTCAATAAAGTCGCAACCAATCTTTGAGATAGCTCTTCACCTCCTTCTTTCCTTGCAGGAGCAATTGCATCTAATTCATCAATGAATACCTTACATAACAAAAATCACATATTCATCCCATCAAGAGAACTTTGAATATAAACATTAGTTTTAAAATAAGGGGAACTATTCTCACTGAACCTTAAAAATAGTAGAGCATCAAAAGCTTGGAGAAAAATATCAAGATTGGAATGTTTCAACAAATCTAAGAATATTGAAGAGTGTCACTGATTTAAATATACCTGTTTTAACAGCGTAACACTAACCTGAATATTTTGCGATGAATCTCACACCAGAGAAATTATAGATAAAAAAATAATTTCCAGTATAAGACTGTCTTTTTACATCACTGAATAACACAATTAGAGGCTATCAACAATAACTTCCCAAAGTTGTACGTAAAAAAACTATTCATGAATTTAAAATAAAAACCAGAGCATTAAATGAAAAAATAAAGCTTAAATTCTAATTTTATATACTTTATACTATTGCCTTCAAATCTCACCGACAATTAACAACATTTAGTAATTGAATGCATCAGAAAATTCAGAAATCTTTATACCGTACCTCCTTTAAATTTCATTTGATTTATTTAGACCACCATTCTGGCAGCAAAATTCTTATATATCATGAAGCCTCAAAATGTTAAGTGTGTTGTTACTGACTCCACAAATCAAGCCCCATATACCATATTAGAGATATTACCGGAATTCTTTAAGGAAAGGGTCTCTTGATAAATGCGTTAGTTGTATCACAAATGAGAAAAGGGAAATCACAATTTAGAAAATCCCCACTAACCTACATGAATAATTGCAGTATTGCACATGGTAAGAGTTACCGCTAAAGGTCTAAAACTAAAATGTCAAACTTCAACAAATTCATGTGATATGTAGCTTGTAGAAATATTATTTTGTTCAAACACAGTGGAAAGAAATAACAGAAACACAGTATTTTGACAAAATCTAACCACAGCAGGTGCAGCTTCAATGGCAGAATCAAAAACTTTATGCAAAGCTTGCTCACTTTCCCCATAATATTGGGTAACAATTTCAGGTCCATTTATTGGGAAAAATTTGACTCCAACATCATGAGTACATAATTGAGCCAGGGAAGTCTTTCCTGTACCGGTTGGACCATGAAGAAGGACACCTCTTGTAGTTCTTAGACCAAAGCTACAGTTGGGAAAAACAAGAAGCATGAGCATTTAGAAGTGCATGTCCGAATACAAATAAGTATGTGATAACACATAACCATGATCATGGAGGTAAGTACTTTGAACTATAAATTTAATCATTGACAGTTATAAACTGATATATATATATATATATATATATATATATGAACAGCAAGAAATTATCAAAATCCATGCTTCTAATAAATTGACTGATATAAATCAAAGAATTAACTGAATCATATGAAGTTTTAAAAAAACGATAATATATGCAAATTAAATCAATTAAGAACAAGAGATAACCACTTGTGCTTTATCTTGTTCAAAACCTAATCACCCAAAAATGGTATCTGAAGAAAAGCTATTAGTGACTGACTTTTATGAAGGACATGCCGTTCTCTTATGAGTCAAATTTCAATGGTTATCCATTAATTAAAAAAACTGTTCTTCACACATAGTGAAGTGTACAAGAAAGATGAATTAAATGATAATTAACAATTACAACTTACAAGAACAACAAGAGTAAGGGAGAAGGCAAATACTAAATAACGAACATGTAGCATAACAAAACAATGATGAGAAACTTTCAAATATTTAATCTGAAGGCTTATAATATCTAAATGCACAATCCTCTGTTCAAAAACCCTTTAGGTTCACAGCAGAATTTTTTTTATATAAAGAAAAATTCATGAGAAAAGAGAAAACAAAGTACAAGAGAGCAGAAGGGTTAAATGCCATCTCCCACAGGAATATGAAAAAGTGCTATCATATCAGTGTTGCCTAAGAATCCAGAAGGTACAATGCAGCTATGGTGCTGCTGGGGTAATATGTTAAATGGGTAAACTAGTCAGACTAAAAAATATCAAGTAGTCTTTAGGACTCTCTGAACAATTTAATGCTTTATGTTGTCCTGAATGGTATGCTTGGGTTATTAGATTATATGGAAAAATTGTGAAAAATAATCAAATATTTAACTGGTTCTTCCATAGCTAACTTTAAAACCTTTCTTCAGCAAGGGGTTAACTTTTTGCCATCCATGAAAATCCCACGAGCAGTTTCACCCTGGACTACCTTGATATAGACTACATTAAGACCATGGACAACACAATTCTGGTTTTGCATAAAGTCCAATGATAGCACCGTGTCCATTATATTACAAATTCACAAACGATAATGAAAAAACAGAGTGTGAGCAATTCATGTTTAGGGAACTTCAAATGACATGACACAAGAAAGAAAAGACGGTGAAATGAACCAGTAAAAGAGATTTGGTATACTGGGTCAGGGCATACTCAAGAGGTATGCAAGCTATTCATGATCCCCAATGAAAAAAAACAATATAAAAAACCTACAGTTCTCTTTTTAAGATATGTCATATCAGAATTGAATACAGGCATGGATGTATGATACAAATGATTCTCCCATTTTCATGTATCAATATTAAGTAGCTTTGATGAGGCTGAGGGACCTTTAAGTTGTCACCTGAATCACATGAATAAGAGACGACATTCTGTGTGCTGTGACACTAAGTAAGACTCTTCTACTACTAGAGAAGAACGTATGATCAAACTCCTAACCATTTTTTTCATTTTCTTATAAAGCTATAGAGATATCTTATAGACATATACAAAATAAAATTCAATAAAAGAAATACAAAACCTTAATCTCAAATATACTATGGATCCACCTAATATTATGAGTTTGTGGCAGGAACCTTAACAGTCAGCACTACTTGAATCCACCAACATAAATTTTGCATAGAAAAACACACAATCTACAGCAAGGAGATAAATAAAAAAAGTATTCATCATTAAGTGTTTAACCCACATGTGAAAATATGCATCAGACAAGACCTACCTTGATGAAGCATCATTCACAATCTACTTCAAACCACCAAACATAAATTATGCATAGAACAACACAATCTACAGCAAGGAGATAAATAAATAAAAGTATTCAATATTAATGCGAAAATATGCATCAGACAAGACCTACCTTGATAAAGCATCATTCACCGACGAAGAAATTATGTCCTTTAGAAGTGTATACTCTTTGGATAGACCACCTAATTTAGAGATTTTATCTGGTAAGCTAGCATTAGCAACTTTGTATTCTTGTTTTACACAAGGTATATCCTTTTGAATTGGCTCTTCAGATGCTGCATTTGACGGCAGAGATAAAAATACCTTTGTTTCATAATTAACAGTGAAAGCCTGATTTACACTATCTGCTACATCAGAATCCTCGGGGTAGAAATCACTGCTTCCATTTGATGGATAATGACCAGATTTGGCAACTCGCTGCTTCTTAGCTCCTATCACCTGGAAAAAGCACTCTGAAAACATCGGAAATCTGACAAGATTCCCCAGAAGTAAAGATCGAGAGTATAACCATGAAGTTGCCCATGTCTCAAGTGGCTGTTTAGAACTTTCATCACTTAATGCTAAGATGACATCAGATGAAATCAGTGATTGACTCTTCTGATTTGGCACACTAGATGCTGAATCGTCAAATTGTGGAGAAGACAAACCACTAGCATTAGAAAACTTTGATACATAAGAAGGCGTTGCAGGAGAAGCAACAATGTCATTCTCAAATTGGACATGAGATTTCACCTTAGACACGTCCAATGAGGGAAAGTTATTAAACTTCGGAAGTCCACTTTTAGAAGGAACCAACTGAAGATACAATTCCTTGCAATTACTAATAGGTAGACAATTATTTTCCATATAATGCTGTTGATTGCTCCCACTGGCAGGAGTAGGCAAGAGTTGTTTCTGTAATGCACAAACAAACACACTTGTGCCCATAGGAGGACATCCCATGGTATAATAAAGGTTTGAAGACAGGCGTACTCCATTCTTCAAAACCTATGTAAATGTAATAAAATAAAGAATTCTGGTAAAGATAGATACACGGTTATAAATACAAACAGACACGTACATATAAAAGAATAAAGCTCATAAGTAATAATTTTATGAAAAAAATAGTAACAGGACAAACCTTACTAGCAGGAAACACCGTTGCAAGCACAAAGTAGTTCCCCGCAACATCATCATCAACTGCCTTCCCAAGTTCCAGTCCATGGCATTTGGCACACTCATTAGCTAATGACAAGAGGGGAAAACTATGCAATTGTGAACTTTTCTCGTCTGAAGATGGAATAGACACCTAAAAAAAATCAAAATGGTGAAAGAAGAACAACAGCATCACAAAGAATCCAATTACAAACTGATACGGCAACTGGAAACTGGGACTGCCAACACAAACTTATATTGACATTCATTAGCTAAAATACAATTTTTGCCTTCGTAGGTCTCAGCTTCGCCTCATGCGTCAAAAATTTCACTCTGGCAACTTTAAGCAACTTTCTTAAACCAATATTTTCCTTTTTTTTTTAAGTTTATATAACTAATTTGGTAGTACGTGTCTGTGAGAAGTGACAAATCAGCCATAACTGACACGGTGCCAAAACTGTCATAAAGACTAATTTGCTTTAAACATAATACTATAAGAACCAAAGTGAAACTATTTAAACTTGAGGGAAATAAACTGTATCAATTAGAACATAATTTGAGACTAGATTTGATATCAATTCATTGAACTTCCAAACGAGTAGTTAGCTCGACTTCATTTACAATTATAATTACTTTACATTTGTTTATTTATTAGTTTCACACAAAAATACAATTAATTATATAAGTTCAGTAATATAAACATATCATCTAATATACATGAACCGAACTGAACAAGTGGAACTATACAGCTCAAGTTCAGTCAAGAAGGCACCAAAATGCTACCTTAGGTACACTAATTTATAAAAAAGGTAATTGAACAATATAAAGCCTATGTGAAAGAAAATGAGACGATGATTATAAATGTGTTGGTGATGGTAATGGTGATTACCGAGACAATAGAACCCGGAGAGAGAGAGGAGGAGAGCATGGAAGGTTCGGAGAGCCAAATTCTGAAACCCTTGAAGAGGGGAACAGTGTCGTCGACATGGATGATTTCGGCGACAAACGCGGATTTGGCGATGAGAGAAGGGAACTTTCTAGAAGCTTCTTCGCATAAAGAGGCATGCTCTTGCCCTTGTTGATGCGGCGTTTTGGAAGGCGTGGTGGTGGCATTCGACGACAATGGTGAGTTTTGCGCCTTCGATTGCTTCTTTTTCTGCTTCGAATTCGAGCTCGAAGGCATTCTTTCACACTGCTTTGAGTTGTGAGGAAAAAAACTGAATCGTACTGCAAAACCCCTAGCATAGAGGGTTTTACCGTTTTGGTGGGAATAGTGTAGCACGGGTATCAAATTCACTGGAAATTTAGGTTTTAACTAATATTTTGACTCGTGCAATGCACGGAATATCTTTTAAAATAGGCTAAAATACTCTCTTGATCCATGTTTTTGCTGGAAAATCTCAAATAGGTCCATAGATTTTTTTTAATCTCAATTTGGTCCATAATTCTGCAAAATTGATTCAATTAAGCTCATTCCGTTATTTTTTCATAAACGATGTTTAGTGCTGATGACCTGGAGTTTTGTACATGCTTTGCTGTCAGTTAATTGTGAGAAGCAGTGCAAATGACGTGGTGTTCTCCTATTTAGTAACATGTAGTAGTTTACCCTAGCATTTTGGGTTGCAGGAACTGAAAGGAGAGAAGAGAATAGTTCGTTTATGGCTTCTTCTCATTCATGGTCGACGTGCTCCTGCAATGGGTTGGGGGTGCAAAATCGAAGTGATTCTTGTCATGGAGGTGGGTCAAAGAGGTTGGGTTCAATGCCTTTTTGCTATTGTGGTGAGAAAGCTGTCTTGAGAACTGCTAGAACCCCTAAAAATAAGGGGAAACAATTCTGGGGATGTCCTAAGTATAAGGTAAGATCCATGGAACTTTGATTTCTTTCGTTTAAGTTAAGCAAGAGATATTTGACGACTGTGTGTATGATTTTTGGACAGAGGGGTTCTGAACAATTGGTTGGCTGCAATTACTTTAGTTGGTTAGGAGGAGATGAAGAAATTGTTGGTTCAGTCACGAAGAATGAAGAAAGGGATGTTAGTGTGCTGAATATGGAAGAAATGTACGGGCAAAGGATGAAAATTCATGGCTTCCAAACACGTCCCCTTCTAACTTTTAGCTTGGTCCTCATTGGTTGGACTGCACGTGTTGGGCGCGTATTTGGTTGCCCTGCTGTTTGTTGGCTTGGTGGAGCAGATTGTGGAGGAGCAGAATGTGATGAAGCAGATTTTGGTGGACCAATTGTTGCTGGCCCAGATTTTGATGGAGCAGAATTTGATGAAGCAGATTGTGGTGGAGCAACTGTTGGTGGCCCAGATTGTGATGCAGCAAATTGTGATGAAGCACATTGCGGTGGAGCAACTGCTGCTGGCCCAAATCATTTATTAGAAGCTCCATGAACCATCTCCATGAGTCCTTGTTCTCCACTTCTACAACCGCATATGCTATTGGCAAAATTTGGTCATTGTCATCTCTTCCAACTGTTGTCAATAACTCTCCACCATACTTGCCCTTCAAAAAGCAGCCATCCACTCCAATGATGGGCCTACATGCGGCAAAACTATCTTTGCATGCCTAAAGGCATGCAAAAAACCTACTAAATATGACTTCACCATCAATGTTTTCCACTTTAACCTTCACTGTAGAACCTGGATTTCCTCTCAAAAGCTCATGTGCATAATCGTATATTCTTCTATATTGCTCCGTGAATGAACCATCAACAGCATCTCTTGCAATTGCTTTTGCTCTGAAAGCCATATTTCTAGATATACTGACATTCCACTTCCTAGATACCT
>Ga0214542_1004069_pt1 | contig 29251 bp, 13 predicted proteins | sample CNSS1metaG_FD_160096 | JGI IMG/M metagenome (GOLD analysis project Ga0214542, IMG submission 160096) | Root nodule microbial communities from cowpea collected in UCLA plant growth center, Los Angeles, California, USA - CNSS1 | ecosystem: Host-associated > Plants > Roots > Nodule | place: USA...
TTTATTTGGTATTCTAATATAAAATGTAGACAATTATAATTTATTTCAAAGTATTTGATATGGAAGAAACAATCATCCTCCTAATATTGAATATTTGATAATATCATGTTTTCTTTACCGTAATTTTTGTTCTCTTATAAAAATTAATATTGAAGTAATTAGAACACGGGTACGGGTATGGGTATGAGATTATACCCGTTACCCGGTGGGGATGGGGATGGGACAAAAGTTTGATACCCGTTGGATTTGGGTATGGGGATGGGGATGAATTTTTTCTGCGGGGATGGGTATGGGATAGCGAAACCCGTCCCCGCCCTGCCCCGTTGCCATCCCTAGTAATTGGGCCACGTAACCCAAGCGAATCTAGGTAAGGGCCCATAAATAGTAGTATAAATAACACATTCTACGAGGTATGTTAATGACATTCATTAATTATCACATTTATTGTTCACTGACATATTGGCCAACTTGAGCTTTGTAGTGTCTTTTGTAGGCACAACCCTTACTTCGCTAGGAGAGGATGAATGCCCTGGAAGAGGACGAGTACCTTCTGAAGTTGAAGGCCTGAAGTGTTGAAGTGTTTTTGGAGTCTTTGCAAGATATACATTTGGATTTGTGGGTTTGACTTGTATTTTGTGAAGAAAAATGTTTATGGTGTCTCCAAGAAGCTGGATGGCAGGAGCGAAAGAAGCAAAACCCTCCTCGGTTGACATAGCCATTATCTTGGGGAACCAAGCAAAAAGGCAATAGGAGTTTGTTGAGTTTAGGATGATGAATGTTTAGAAGATGGAGGCATTAACGGAAGATTACGCTAGGATGAGGAGGAGGGTTGAGGTAGAAGATGCAATTGGCAAGCAGAAAGAGAAGAAAACCTTTGATAACATAAAATTAGTGCAGAAGACTCCCCTTGGGCCGCCATTGTTCATGCAACTGAGGAAGAAAAGGGGTACAACCTTACCCCTAGGACTGTAAAGGTAACAAACAACTCCTTGACACTAGGAGGAAACCGTTGACACCCTTTCATTAATGGCATCTCCGAGACCCAGCTCCCTAAGCAATGGAAGGCCCTTGCCTTAGATTACTATGATGGAAGCACTAACTTCGATGAGCATGTTGTTAAGTATATCACCCAAGTTAGTCTCCACTCGACTCATAATGTTGTCATGTGTAAGGATTTTCTGGCAACCTTAAAAGGACTTGCTTTGTAGTGGTTCACCTGCCTACCCCCTACTCCATTGACTGTGTTGATACCATGACAACATCTTTCATGACAAAGTTTGCTACTAGCTAGCACCACCACCTCACATCCCTGACGATTCTCAATGTCAAATAGGATAAGAGGGAGTCCTTACAAACCTTCATATACAGGTTTGGGAAGGTAGCTCTAAAGCTCAGGAATCTGAATCCTTAAGTAGTTTTACACCACACGATCTACGTATGACATTGCTAGGAGAGGCACTCTGATGCTAGACCCCTGTTGAGGGACACAATCAATACCATATCTGGAGAGGTGCTCTAAGGCTAAAGCCCTATTAAGGGACACAATCAATACCATATATGGAGATTTTGCTAGAGGCGGGTTATCATCCTCAGCAAGGAAGAGGCATCTAAGAGTTGTGCAATCAATTAATGCATTATCTCAAAGTTGTTAGAAGTGGAGTTTAAGCCTAACTTAACCCCACAAAATTGACTTGTAAGGTGAGATTTGCACCCTACTTATACAGTATGAAATTGTCTTATCTCTAGTCGATAGGACTTCCAACACACCCCCTTACGTCGAGGTATATATATCTCGTGCATGGGTCTATAAATGGGTGGTCCATTAGCTGTTCGATAGCGGGTGGAATAGAATGTCCAGAAAAGTTCACTAGGATATGTTAGAAGTGGAGTTTAAGCCTAACTCAACCCCACAAAACCGACTTGTAAGGTGAGGTTTGCACCCCACTTATATAGTATGAAATTGCCTTATCTCTAGTCGATGTAGGACTTCCAACAAGAACTTTAGAAGGAAGAGGATACCTCCTATTACCTTTACAAATTTCGATGTTTAAAGAGTGGATCTGGACCAAGATGATCCTATGGTCATAACACAGTTGAAGTAGAGAACGTTACTTTTAAAAAGTCATGACTTAAGTAAGTGTTTTTTAACAAATTATTTTTAAGTTAAACAAATATTCTTTGAATAAGAGTCACTCCTAATTGATAATTGTTTTACTTTTCTATATCTTTATTATATATTTACAAATATTTATGTCACTTTTATGTTATAAATTTATCATATGCAATTTCATTCATTTTGTATAATAATAATAATAATAATAATAATAATAATTTATATTTTAACTTAAATTATACAAAACCATATTAAAATTATACACAACATTTCCTATAATTTATCAAGATTTAAAATTATTCTTTTCCACTTCCTAACCCAAATTTAAATTAAATTCAGCATTTATAATTACTTATTTTACGTTTAATTATCTTTTACATATTTTTTTCTCCTACATTTATTTTCCAGTTTATTTCAAAAGAAATTGAAATTTTTTATCAAATTACCGTTTCCCTAAAATTGAATTTCGACCAATTTTTCAATATAAATTTAGCTATTTCATGTTAAGAATTCACATATCTGAACCGAGTTCTCAGCGTGAAAAGTGAATAGGTCTAAATTGATTAATAGATTAGAGGGAGGTCTATTTATGTAGTTTTTATTTTTCAAAAGGGTTTATTTGGAAAAATATTCGAAATTTCGTTACGATAAAAATGTTTGACCGAATGATTAAGAGTTTGATAAGAATTTCATTACATCATTAATAGTTTTCATCTAACCTGTCATGTCACTTTCGTATAGCGTCGTAACTCCAATAAGAGGTTGGAAATGTTCATTTTTTAAAACCTTGATACGCCCGTGACCGTGATTATATTAGTACACCTTCTCGTCTTAATTATCTAGTTGCTTCCCAATCAACATGCAACTTCATCATCAATGCATATTGGCTTCAAAAACCGAACATATATGTGTAATTGAAAGCAACAGGTGGATACTTCTCTGCCATACATGCATAATTGCTCCATATTAAAGATTAGTACGTAGAGGGATCAGTAATTTTTTGACTTTACAAAAGTTAATTTCATTTACCTATCATTGCACTATATTATCTTTAATATATATATGTTTTCATTCCCCTAATGCTTGCCAATTCGGTAGACATTATAAGTTTCCTCCAAAATGATATTTGGTTATCTCATATATCATGAATCTTCTAGGTTTGCCTGTCACATTTTATAAAACAGATGAAAATATATATATATATATATATATATATATATATATATATTTATGTGAACAATATTAGATTATTATAAGGCTCAAATATTATTTTACCACAATCTTCGAATTTTTTGAATGGGTACTCCACGGTTCTACTTGTTGGGTTCTCGTTAACGGAACTTCATGGGATATAAGAGGGTGTACTTGCAAAAAGAAATTTGACGATCAAATTAACAACTTTTAAAGTCAAAACTCAGAACTAATGAATTGTGTACCTTTAATTACCTCTGATCCACTTTAATTTATGGATAATTAATAACTCTTATGATACTTTTACTTAGTTAATCAATGACTGAGTTTTGATTAAGTTTAATTGTCTTTGTCCAGACTTGGGGCCTGACCAAACTTAGTTGGACAGGTGTTGCAAGTCCAGTTCTCTTTGGACATATTTCATTAAGTCTTACCTTGGTTTTATTCAAGTTAAAGGAGGTTTGCCAACATGTCAGGATATTTCTAGAAAGTTAATGACTAATTATATCCTTTAGCAGATAATTCTAGAAACTTAACTATGTCGCTATATAAGCAACCTTAGGTACGCGTGATATACTTAGTATATCGATCATTTGTCGTATGAAAAATATATATTTGATTGTCTTGTCTTGAGCGCCTATTATTTGTTAAGCAATCATGTATCCGGTTGTGCTATTTATTATCCTTTGGGTTGACGGTCCATCTAAAACGTATGATGTATAATATATATATATATATATATATATATATATATATATATATATATATATATATATATATATTTGTGTATGTGTGTTTGTTTTGAGAAATAGCAACTAAAAGCAATAATTTTGGGATGAGTCATAAATAGTGGTTTGGTTTAGTGGTTACTGTAACTCGTTTTAATTTCAGTTATATCGTTATTGCGCTTGTAAATCCCGTAGTTCCTATAATCTTATAATAAAGAATGGTTGCATTGATTTATATATCTATAGCCTATGGACTTATTCATATTATAAAATTAACTTGTCTTAACATTAAGTAACTTCTAAAACGTTGGACGTTAGTATATATATAATATATTTTGTAGAGTTAGCATGCGTTGATGCAAAGCGAGTTTGAATTTCAAATATGTATTATTGTTTTTTATATTTGATAATATAAAATCTCATTATAAAATATTTTTTTTAGAGTTAACATGCCTTGATGCAATGGAAAGAAATATTTGCTTTCGTTTTCCTTTTCTGTAATTTTTACAATAGACATTGTATACTAGAAATGTTTCGCAGTGTTAATGATGACTCATTTGGTGGCGAACATAATAATATACTCCATATAGCATGGCAAAGTAATAGAATGTCTGACTCCAATAATTCCATTAAAGAAATATCTTAGTGGATTTTGACGTTTATACAGTTTTTGCTGTTGAACCTGAAATGATAACCCAGGTGGTGGATTTAAGGATTGCACGACGCAAAAGTTGTATTTGTGTATACAAAGTATCAAAAGAGATGAGAAGATACGAAATAATTAATGCGATGAAAAGAAAAAGAAATATTTTAAAATTACTACACAAATATTCATTTTGCACTAATTTGAGGCTCAATTCTCATAAGATTGTATCTATCTCCAATAAGTGTTTACGAAAAAACCAGCAAAATGAAGATGATTTTAAACTTACGTTCGCTTGGAACAACGACAATATCTACCAAAAAATAGGTCATGGTCAATAGTTTAACTTATTAACTTAAGTAACTTATGGAGTTGCATAAAACTAAACAATATTATTTAAAAAAATTGACCTTAATAAATTATGTGATGTGACATTACCTGTTACCTTTACTGCGTAAGAAATATTATGTTTTGGTGGATTAAAGTTATAATGAAAAATAATGTTTTAAATATTTATATTTGATAATTGTTTGGTAGAAAAAAGTTGGGAGGAGAGGAAACCAAGGTGGCAAAACGGACTAGGTTTTAGCCTGACATGTTAAAAATTGTTTGGGAATGGCTCAGAGATATAAAAATATTTGTGATTGCAAGTATATACAGATATTAAAAATGGATACCTGCTATTTATGGATACAGATATTTTATATACCCGCATGTTAATCGGGCGGATACAAGTATCATAGTATCCGTACCCATGAATACCCGTACCCGTTAAACTTTAATTCACAAAAATACCCTCGTATATACTTGACGTTTATGGAATGACGTTTATGGTATGCTTGTTGTCAAATGATGGAATCAAAATAAAAATACTTGACACGTGGCAATTGAGGTTTATTATTTGTTTATTTTGTTTATTTTTCAGGAATCAATCAAAGAAAGTGGTTTGTTAATCAAAGCACTAATTAAAGAATTTTCATTGTGTTGAACGTCATTTTATATTTATTTTTATAATTAGTTTGACTTGTATGAACTCGAGTTTATTTGAATTTTATTTAAAATTTATGACAGTGATGTATTTTATTTTATTTGAATTTATGATTAAATTTTTTTTAAATAATTTTGTAAATACCCGCGGGTACCCGTGGATACCCACGGATATGGAAAAAATAGGCGGGGTACCCGCATAACAGATACCCGATGGATATGGATACGAGTATGAGGCAGATATTTATCCAACGGGTAGGGTACGGGGGAGCTACTACACGTACCCTACCCACCCCGTTGACATCCCTAGACAGGCCAGTCTGTTTAGACAATACGATTTAGGAGAACACATCCCTTCCCGTCCCGTGACGAGCTGACAGGCTAACGGGCTAGTTTGTCTGGTCCGTTCTTTTTTAAAAAGGAAATATGATTTTTTTAATTTGTTACAATACACAATAAGGAACTTCATAAACCAGTGTTTCACAACACTCTCACAAATTCAATACTATTGATTGACAACATGTTCACAAATTCGATACTAGTGTTTCACCGTCCAAACAGTAAAAAAAAAGGTAAGAAATATAGAGTCTTATACCAATTTGTGTTGCTTGTCTTCCTCCATCAGTGATACTGAAAAAGAAAAAAAAATGGTTTTTTCTTTCTTCATTGACACTAAAACAACTGAACTACGATGGGGGTTTTGTCGTTGCGGCCTAGGTTAGCTTCATCCTGAGGGTTTCCACCATTCCCATGGAGGACCAACATTCAACATTAGCACAAAAAGGGGGGAAATGCTTGAAAATGGCGACATCGAATGTGGCTTGCCATCGGCGCTTCTTCCTCCGTTAATGACCACTACGACTCGCTACTTCCTTTGTCAATCACCACGGTAACACGTTGTTGTTGTCACCACCATGGGACACGCCGACACTTGTGATGAAGGCTTGATCCCTACCAAGGATGATGACCCATGGCACATGCTTAGAAGAAAGGGAGTTCCTTAATCCCTTCCTTTGCTTTTATTTTCTTTAGTTTGAATTCCCTAACGTTGGCTTAGTTGACTTTCGTAGTGAACTTTTTTATTGTTGTCTACGGTTGACTTATTGACTCAAGATTAACTTAAGCCAACATTCTAATCCATATTTCCTTGTTTTGTAGGAAAATTAATATCCTAAAGAAGGTGGCATAGGTGGCACAAATTTAGTAGCACATGTGGAAGAAAGAGAAGCAGCAAACCATTCTAGAAGCATCTAGAATGAAGGACCACATGACTTGGTCAAGAATCCACCTTAAGAGTTCTAGAAACATCTAAAACATGTGAGCAATTGTCTTGGCCAAGAAGCCTCTTTGGGAGACCATCTCGGGGCACCTTTTTAACCTACCTTCCAGAATATAGGGTTTATTATTTGCATTGTAGCCCTTATGGAACTTATGTGCTTTTACTTAGAGACCCCTAAACACTTCTACATAAGGGATCATCTAACATTTGTAAAAGGATTGATCATTTTGGAGAATTTAAGACACCTTTGTGTTTAACCTTGTGAGAGTTTCCTCCCCTAGGATTAAATACTTTTAAGCCTTATCTGGAGCCTAAACTCAAGTGACGACACTGTAACACCCTAGTCGAATATTACTTGGTAAAGAAAAATTAAATTACAATAAGATTTAAATATCTGATACCATTCCCAAGCGTGGAAAAATTTTAAATTTATTAATTGCGTATAACAAAGCATTACTTCTTAAATAACTTAATACAAATCCGAAATCCAAATTCGCTTAAAAGAAAATACAAAATATTCCAAAACTTGTTTCTTTAATAAGATTTCCCAAGCTAGCTCTCGCTTTGGCTTTATGCCTCGTTATCATCACCTAGACTAACATTTACTCTCGTGTGACAAGTCACACGATCATCGCCAAACACAAACTAAAAGGGTGAGCTCAAACATAATAAAATATGTAGAGACCAAAAGAATACCTCACCCAAAAGAAATAACTTCACTTTGCAATACTGACACCCTTAGAACCTCCTAACACAAGATAAAAGTACATCCATAGTCTCATAACCTATATGAGACCAGCACATTTAATCACATCGTGCACATAATCAACCATGGTCGTAAGGATATCATATGCTTCCACGAACCTTCCCACTTGTAGTCCAATGTGTACAAACCTCCTCGTTTGTAGTCCAACCTCTACGACCTCCTTACTCGTAGTCCAACGCATGAACACATCCTGTTATGAACCTCCCACTCATAACATCCTCAAGTGTGAACACTAAACAATGGAACCTCCCCGCTTGTATCCCCACACAAGAGTACATCCAATACAAACCTTCTCGTCCGTATTAATTACACGTTTCCAACTCCATTATGAACCTCCCTGTTCGTAATACAAACAAGCATATCCTAGGACCAAGGCCATCAAAGCTACACATGCCAAAACCACTTAAAATCCACAATATGCTCTTTGAGCATCACTTGGCGTAGCCTAAGTGTCGTCAAGCAATGTCGTATTGCAGACCGCCTGACACTACACCTTCCAAGACCTTCTTGGCTTCTTCTTGTTGCCTAGTAGTTTCCCTCGTGCCCCCCAGCACTATACCAGTAGCGTGAAGCTATTAGTTTTGCACCACAACACAGTTTTGAGAACCCTCAATCATCAAGACACACAATCCAGCATACAATATACATGTTTAGATATTCAACATGACTCAACAAGCAGCACCACACATCATAGGCCACAATCATATATCTATATACATGCACTTGAACCTTGGCTCATTTTAAAACATGAATTTTAACACAAAGCACTCATGTTCAAAAGTTAACTTCACAACAGCAAACCACAGTGCATGCTCATTATTTATAGCATAGCCCCGCCCCAACAACAAGTTATTCTCCCTTCCCACTTTCGCAATCCATTTTCATGCATATGATACAATTCCTCATACACTAATTCCATAAGACAACAACAATTCAGCCATTCCACCTAAAACGAACATGCATTCAAAGTGCTCATTCATATCAAACAACACCTACAATAATTCTTCTATTCCAATACCTCAACTTATTCATGTTTAATGTTATTAAATATTCATAATTCATGCATTAAACTCACATAATACCCATCTATCCATTTCATATCCTCAATACATGCATTCACACAATGATTTGCCTAAGCACCCAACCCGCACAAAGACACAACAACAACCTATTATGTTGCGTTCTTTGGGCGTCGCCTGACGATGCATACTTGCCGCCAGGTGGTGCATTAGAGTTCTTGGGTAGACTTTGATTTTTGCACTTGCAAGAAATCCCAAAAACCCCCCAAACTCAAACCAGTCATGCACTTGTATCAAAATTTACATTAAATCATACCTCTAGAATTCACGTATATCCAATACTCGCATACAAACATAAAATCACCATCATTTGTACAATCAATCATATTCCAATTCATCCCCAAATCCTCGTTGAACCCTCAAGAGTATGCAATCGTAAGAACACCAAGGCAACATCACACAGGGACAAATATCAGTAATTTATACCTTCACACATTTAAACACGAATATAAATTGTGCAGAATCGCATCACCTGGTGGATCTTCCTTCCTGCCAGGCAGTTTCTGGGAAAAACTTAGAACTAGGTTCAAAATAGCATATGTCGTCGGGCAACCCAAGAACACCGCTAGGCGATTTCTTGGCAAAAACCCAGAAACACAATTTTTGGCACAAAATGAAAGTAAAATTGGTTATCTAGCACCTTACAAGTTGTCTTTTGTGTGTCAAGACGACCACTATGTGCAAATAAGTGACAAAAATGTAGGATCGAATCAATCTCATGCTTTGAAATGCATCTCCTAGTAACCTAGTCACTGAATAACTTCCATAGATACGGGTCATCCCAAATATTATACTTAGCATCGCTCTTAAGTTTATCACATTAAGGTTTGGATGCTAAGGGAGGAAAAACATAAGATACAAGCTAATTAACAATATTCAGAAACCATGGTGATGAAAAAAAAGTAGGGAAGGTCAACAAACTTTTGTTGGAAAAGTCATCCCGGATCGGTGAAGCATCATTAGCAAACTTATATTGTTCAGGTGGTCTGCAACAAGATTCTTTGTTCATCTTCTATCATGGATCTCCAAGGCATAATTTGATGCATAATTTGATGCTAGGATAGCCTCCAAGGCATAATTTGATGCATCCCACATGAACTCAAATGGGGTTGTCCAATTTGGTACTTGAATGATAAGAGTGATGGTCAAGGCCTTCTTGAGGCAATCAATAGCCTTTTTGCATGCTTCATAAAAAATAAGGTTAAGTTATTCTTTTGGTCCCTCTATTTGTCAAGTAATATCAGTTTGGTCCTCAAAATTTTTGTTGTCTCAATTTGGTCCTCATTTTCTTAAAAATGATTCAATTTAGTCCTTACCGTTAGTTTGACCAGACAATGTTAAAGTCAACGCCATGTGTCAATTTCTAATTTTTTTTAATTTTTTTAATTTTTTACACGTGTCACTTCATAGTTGTGTCACGTGTCAAAATGACTCAATTTGGTCCCTATATTTGTTTTTAGTTTCAATTTAGTCCCATTTTTTGTAAAAATGAAGTAATATTGTTCCTCCTTAAATTGACACTCAATTTACTTTTTTATAAATCTTATGGTGATATTCTTACTATCTAGGTTGTTGGTCTTTCTCGACTCGTCTGAGTTGACGGTTCGACCTAGCTCGTCTAGGTCGTTGGCCTGACCCGTTTGGGAAATCAACCCATCTAGGTCGTTAGGCCCACAGGATCATTCAGCTAGTCAGGCCAAAGTAGGTTGTCGAAGCATGTTTGGGTCGTCTACCTAGCTCAACCTGTCTAGGTCATCGAGCCCCCTAGCTCGTTTTGGTCATCGAGCCCGCCCAACCATCTTGGTTATCGAGCCCACTCGACCCGTTTGGGTTTCCAAGTCAGTCCGACCCGTGTGGGTCTTCAAGCCCGCCTCACATATTTAGGTCTTTGAGCCCATTTGGGTCATCTGGTCCACCTAGCCCATTTGGGTCATCGGGCCTGCTTAACCCACCTTGATCATCAACATGCCCAACTCGTTTGTGTCGTCGGGCCTACCCAGCCTGTCTGGATTGTCAAGCCAACTCAACCCGTGTATGTCGTCAAGCCGACCCAATTTGTCTAGGTCATCTAGGTCGTTTGGGCAAAATTGGCATATCTAATCTTGAACAATGAGAAATTCCACAAATTGTGGAATTTCAATTTTCTTCCTTTTTGAGTCAATTTCAAATTCTACTATTTTGGTTATTTGAAAGATCTTCTTAGAATTTCACAATTTCAATTTCCTTTTAATTTCTTCATCCAAACAAGTCATTTTACTTAAAAGAAATTCAAATGCTCCAAATAAATGAATTACTCTCTTAAATTGCCTCATCCAAACATACCATTAAAGTTAAACTAATTTAAAAATAACTCTTTTTTGTTTAAATGTTAAATACACAATAGGTCCAACAACTTGTGCCAATTTGTTTTTCAAGGATTTGGCTCAATGCTTTGTTAAATATATTTTTTAGTGAACCAAATCAACTCAATGTGTATTCTTGTAACATAACTAGCAAAAACTATTTTTCAATATAAATTAGAATCTTTTAATTTAGGAGACCACAATTTACACAAAATTGATGTGTAAACCATTTATATTATGGACATATTTTATGTTCTATTCACTAAACATTCTTTTTATGTGAATACCAATTAGGAATTTATTCAATAATTGAATTTTTGTTTTAGATGGAAATTGAATTGTGTGAATGGAAATGGATTGATGTCAATAGAAAGGGTGAAGATGAAGATGAAGATGGATTAAAGCACTTGTTTAAAAAGACAAAGATGTAAAGTCCAAGAAATGTTAATTCAGGAAAATAAATTATAAAGAATAGAACAAGAACTAATACAAGAAATCTACAAGAACACTGACCCAAATTATTACACTCATCATCATTGGTTTGCATTATCCCATTCACGACATTCTCATAGTGTTTTGGTATTAAATACAACTTATCAACCCCTTTTTGAACATAAATAACCTATTTCATTTTTTCCACTTTTTTTTACCGTTAAGTCAAAAGTAACTAAAAGAAAATTACTAAGTTGCTAAAAGAAAATTACCGTTAAGTCATCAGTTGTGCCTACTAAGTTTGTGTAGCAGTTGCTTTTCATTAACATTTTCTACTACCTTCATGTAACTTATCTATCGATTTTGTTTCGTAAGACCCCTTCTTCAATACACCTTGAAATTTTTTATCATCCCATGATTTCCACTCTTAAACTGACCTTGTTTCGTAATCTGTGTGATCATTCCTTTCTTATTTTTGTCCTCGATTTCTTTATTCTTTTTCAATGTATTTACCTCAGTATTCCCTTCAAGCCCTCTCAATTTCAATACCCTCAACAAGGACAAAAGCATATCTTTACATATATGAAAATTATTTGATTGAATAAGTGAAACAAGCACACCAAGAAAAAAAACGTCCTTTGTCTAGTTTTAAAGCTAGTTACACTTTTGTATAATAGAGGCTATATATATATATATATATATATATATATATATATATATATATATATATATTTCCATAGTAAATGTATTGTTTTAGGTTTTAGATTTGTAAAGTTAAAATATCTCAAATACTTCTTATGTTGGCTTAAATACCTTTTTGGTCCTCATTTTCGTAGTGTTTATTGCGGATGGTCCTCATTTTGACAGAATGTTTAAAATGGTCATCATTTTGACCGAATGTTTAAAATGGTCCTCATTTTCGCAATTCATGTTTTATTTGGTCCTTTTCTATGACGCCGTTTAAATCATTAACGAAACATTGTACAGGGGACACACTTTGTATTAGGGTGTGTTACGTGTACTATACATATGACTAATTAACGTTAATTAATTTTTCAATCAAGGGAAAATTTTGCAATTAGGAAAATTTCTTCATCTTCGTCTTTCTTGAGCTCGGATTTGCAGAGGAAACAGCTGATACTTGTCATTTCATCATTGGATTGCAGTTGCAGCTAATATTTTGCATGAGGTGCAAATTTTAGAAAAAGATTCTCTGGCCAAAAGTTAAAGATACTCATGTGGAAGGCTGCTTCCTCTGCAAATCCGAGCTCAAGAAAGACGAAGATGAAGAAATTTCCCTAATTGCAAAATTTCCCCTAAATTGAAAAGTAAATTAACGTTAATTAGCCATATGTACAGTACACGTAACACACCCTAATACAAGCCGTGCCACTTGTACAATGTTCCGTTGATGATTTAAATGGCGTTACATAAAAGGATCAAATAAAACATGAATTGCGAAAATGAAGACTATTTTAAACATTCTGTCAAAATAAGGACCATCCGCAACAAACACTACGAAAATGAGGACCAAAAAGATATTTAAGCCTCTTATGTTTAATACATACTTTATTAGTAAGTATAAAACACTTGAGCTATTGGCAATGACAGCAGCTTTAATAGTTTGTACTTAAATTCCCACATCTAAATAAATTATGTGTGAAACATCCTTATTAATATCAGCGTCAAACAAGTGGAGTGGACGTGTTTGTCTCACTTGATTGTTTCCAGAATCCACATCCAAGGTCGAACCCACTTTCTACTTTGGCAAGGTGGTTTTCCTCTCCCTAGCCGTTGTTTTTTATTCTTGGCCCTACCCTGCTCGATCCATGACATGAGGGAACTTTGTGATGTTTTACGATGCAGTTGCATCACAGCTGGGGAAATATATGATTCAAGATGCCTACATCATCTACTATTCTAATTCGTAAAGAAAAATTCCTTTTGAGTCCAATCAAATAGCCCAGCTCAAAAACAAATTGCCTAGGTTAAGATATGTTTGGTCTTCATTGGAGCCAAATTCCACCTCCACCTTATACACAGATATACATCTACGTCTTCCTCAAAGGGCTCGTTTTTCATTGGTTCATTTAGCAAACAATCCACGATACATGCATGGCAAACAAATATATATATATTAGTATAAGGATTCATTAATAAAGAATTAATCACATAATTTTTTTCTTTTATATAGCGTCTTCTCACTTATGGAGTTTTAACACCTTTTATATATATTTCCTAGTTAGATAAGACAATTTATCATGTTAGCTTCCTTGGTGAAAATCCACAAAGATACAACCTCGTTTTTGCCAGGTAGCACGTGTGCTGACAGAGTGAGCGATGTGCATAATCCAAGAGTTTACTTATAATCCATATAACACAACTGAGTCATGATCAATACCAAATCCTCATAAAATATTTAAGTAGAAACTAACATTCTAGGGAAAGAATCATAATAATACCCACCAATTTTAAGGCTTGTATCAAACTCCTAAGTCTCATTTATTAAAGCCAAAAAGTCTTAAACTACACAATGAACAGAAAAAATTTAGGCAGAAGTAACTCGTGAAAGGCAAATAAGAACATCCATAACCTATAGTCGTTGTAGCAATGCATTCGAATGCTATCTGCTTTTTCATGCACAAAAAAATATTTACATAAAGGTAGGGGATACTTGTGGCTACTGGTTGTTTTCTTGTTTTCTCATGTGCAAGATTAAATCAAAAAAGCTCACTGTGGATGTTGATGTTTTGTGTTAATAGATATATCTTGTTTATTTCTGTTATTCAATTTCTTGAGATAGTAAATAGCCTTAGTTTAACACTGTTGCAAAATCGGTTATCATTGCTATTTTTTCTTTCCATGATAGTGTTATATGAGTAAGCCCTGATCAGTCTACCTTTAGTACTAGATGGATCTGTATCTTTAACGTCTTATGTTGTGTTTTAACTTACAGTTGGTTAAAATTCGGTGCCAGAGTACTTACAAAATTCAGTGTGGAGTAAAGTTTTAAAGAAGAAACTTCATATTTTTTCATTGTTTTGACTACAACGTGGTTGTTGAAGGTGATGCCGAATTTCCATTATCGTATAAATTGATCAATTATGCATCACCACTGGAAAAAAAAAAAAAAATTCTCTGGATGAGATTTTAACAGGAATTTTGGAGAGTATTCAGTGGTACAAGGTTCTTTTCAAATTCATTCGAATTTGCTTGTTTGATTGAGATTCCTCCGAATTCTTATTTTTGGTTGCTATTAAAAGTGAAATATTCAATATTTATTCTCTTGGGGGAATTTTCTTCTATTGAGTGGCCTTAGAGTATAGGGATTCTCTCTTTCACTTTATCGTAATATTCACCTCTTCCTTCAATGAAATTGTACTGTATGTTAAATTACAGATTGAATAAAAATCCATAAATGTTAACTTACATTATAATATTAATTATATATACATTCGAGTAAATTAACTTGCCCAACCTCTAGAACGAAAACTTTAATCATTTTGAACCCACCAATGTTGTGGCTGGGTATTCTCTCTTCATCAATTTTGAACCCACCAATGTTGAGTTGTGAGTTGCCGCCATCCATCTTGACACTATGGTTATTTCTTTATTTTTCATTTTGGTTGTCATAACTTGGCCATAATTATGGAATTCCAGCTTCAACCCTTAACTTTGAGGTCCTAAAGTACTATTTTGCATAATCTAGAAATTAGATCCTAAAATACCATTAGACTGCTGAATCGACAAATTCTAAACTACTCAAGCTAAGCTGATATACCATCAATCTTGGTCTACGTTAGATTCTTACAGCATTATCACCTCAGGCATAATGCCTCACACCAAACTTTTCCCACTTAAAATAATACTAAGACCTCTTCATTCACTACTGCACCATTCTAACACTCAAATGGATTTCAAATTTTGACTACGGCGTATACGCAATACTAGTATGTTAGCTACATTTGCTTATTAAAAATGTAATTAACAGCCTTTTATTCAACAATTTAAAAATATTTAAATATATAATATTTAAATTATTTGTATTTCAAATTTTTTCATTTCTAAATATTTTGTTTGGATAGAGTAATTAAAATATCTTGCATTTTATTCTTATTTTCTTTGTATGAATTTCTCTTTTATAATAAAAATTTATTTTAAAACTAAAACTTACAAAAAGTATTAGTTAATTTAAATATTAAAAGAAAATATTTAATAATTTGAATTGTTTTCGGTATGTATATGTGTATAATGTGTATAGAATAAAGATGTCAATTGGTTCACATTTCAACCCTATTCCACACAATCATTGTTATATTTAAATAAAATCATATTACTTCATTCACCCGTCAGCAGCGAAAAATAAATAAATTCAACTCAAACCTGTGCTTTGGCAATTGAACCTGTGACAAATTTAGCATATAACGTAAGTATCAGGATATACCAGTAGTTAGCTAAGTATAGTGAGGACTGAAGTTGGTCTCAAAGAAACCATAAAACAAAGATCAATAATGAAGCAAATTTCTACTTGTCGAAGAATTGAACTAAATCAAACTATCTGAAGCAGAAGCACTTACAACATCGTGCTTAAAGAACATGAAGAATGTAGAAATAAAAGAACAACATATTATTTAACACCATCAACAACAAAGCCAAAAACCTAAAAAAGTGGGTATAACACATACCAGACAATTGTAGAATATATTAGTAATTACCAATTGTTTATCATGCAAGTGATGAAAACCATCTTTGACCAATAAAAGCTACACATATATTATGAAGATGGGATTATTATATTTTCGTTGGTGGAGAAGAAGGCATAATTACTTAATTAAGAAATTAGTCAAGAGCATGAACAGAATGTGTGCATATTCAAGCTATATATACACACATTGTATAAAATATCATTGGCCAATGCGTCTTAAGCTACTTGGTAGCCACGGGTTTCCTAAAAGAAAAGCATTTAAAAACAAGAACATATATTTGACATAAGACCAGAAACAATGTGGAATTTACTATTTGACAATGATTTATTGTGGTAACTAATAGTTCTTTAGTTAATATATTTGTTTATTCCTCTTAAGACCACCTATTTGTACCTCTGTTGCTAAAACTAAAGGAATTTCATGGGCTGTTATGGCTAAAACTAAATTTAATTTGTTCCTAGTTGGAAGCTTCTTCTTCCTGCAAGTTGCAGCATATTAATTATACACCATCCACCACACGTGAATGAAGGAGGTGATGCAGTAAATCAGAGCAGATCAACATTAAAGAAGTGTTTCATAAAAGGGCTGGGGTTTGAAAGAAATGTATTACAGAATAACTTCACTTCTGACTCCAACAGAAACCACCTGCTTAGATTTAAACCTCTCTCACATAGTAGCTTCATTTTTTGACAACAAAGCAGTGATGATAAAGTCTCCACATAAAACCTCAACTTTTGTACCACTCTAGCTACTACCTTCTGAAATCTTAAATTCAAAAACTTATATAAACATGTCATTCATTACCTTTTTATATACACAATTTCAAATTAATGATACATGTTCCTCTATTTTCCCAGTCCTAACAGTGCATTTGAAAATTATGTATCAACCTAACACACTAACAAAACCATTTTATTCTTCCTTTCGGTCAACACATTTTACCAAATTAATAAAATAGCATATTGAATTGTAAAACAAAAAAAAAAAATCTTTAGACAGAAAAGAGAGGAAATAAACTTCTTGAAAGTGCAATAGCTTAGTATGGGAGAATGAGCCTATACACACATCGAAATTAGTCTCTATATTTAACCATCTTTTCCACACCCATACTTTCATGCCTTACAAGACAAAAAACAATAAAAAATTGTATTTCAATATTTTTTCTGGATCCCTAGTGAACAAGTTGCGGCAGGAAGCAGAAGGAAAAAAAGAAGCAAAAGCTAGTGATTACCACCCACTTTCTTCGTTCTACTACAATAGCCATGTTTGTCACTACTTCTCCTAGTTTTCGTCCCTGCATTAACTACAATTCCCCAAATGTCAATAGTCAAAGAGAGACGTAAAAGAAAATAAAGGGAAATAGTTGTTCCAAAAACCCCAACTCGCATCACATACCATCACGATCACCCTATTGGAGGCAAACCCTATCCGAGAACTTGCCAAATCAAACACGACCTGAAACCCTTTTGAATGTTCCCAATAATAGAAAGTCCCAGTGAACGCAAAACAGAATCTGCCGCTATTATCCCCTAGAATCAGGTAATTCGCTGCGCAACGACACGTTAACACTGCGTAAATGTAAGCATTGAAGTTTGGAGAAGACAAATGATAATTGAAAATGACGAGAGGATGACGCATTGAAGCGAAGAAAAGTTTGGGAGAACGTTGAATAATGGAATCCCAAGCGAAAAATAGAAAGAGTGACGAAAATGGAAAACAAGTGCAACCTGTTCCATGGATCCGGGATCATAGAAGGCAGCCACAATTGCGCCAAGTAAAGGCAAATCAATAGGTGGAGTCAAATCCCTGAGCTTCTCTGCGGCCATGGAATGAATGATAAACCCTACAATCTGAGACAAAAGGGGATCTTGATAGAAGATATTGTCGTGAAAATAAAATTGTATTAAAATTCGGGAATTTCAAATGTGATGACTTGAATTGAGTTGGAAATTCTGGAAAATGGAAGGCAAAGCCCGCCAAGACGAGGGAAAGAAAAAATTCAAAGAGAGGGGATTTCTTTTATAAAGTAAACCATTTTTATTTTTTAATCGCAAACTGTCATATTATTGTTATTTTTTTATTAAATGATATTTTTTTATAAATTTAATATTAATTATGTGTATAAAAAATATTTAAAATTATTAATTTTGAATATAAATCTAAATAAATAAGTATTTTTATGTTATTAATTAATATAAATACAATCTCTAAGTATAATATCAATTTTTATTACTATACTACTTCCTCGTATTTTATTAATCTTTAAAAATAGAGAAAATTTAGAAAATTGAGTTTTACATTAGTAGAACTTTTAATGAAATAAATAATCAATATGTAACTTCTATTAATAAATTTTCAAATTATTATCTATTTAAAATTTATCTTAAAATAAAATGCGGATCTTGTTTAATTCAAATTTAGATTTAAGAGTAATTTAGTTAATTAAAATATCAATCAAAAATAAATGTATATAAAATAAATTATTTCTATTTTTTTTCAAAAGTTATAAGGATTAAATTATGACAAAAAATTGAAAGACAAAAATTGATTCGAAAATAAAACTTACAGAATTAAAGCTTAGGACGTATGGTTTAGAGTTTATTGCATGGGGTTAAGATTTAAGAGGTAGTATTTATGGTTTAAGTTAGGAAAGTTAAAATTATTTACATATTATATTGTTTAGATGAAAGGAAATCATATAATTTAGCGACTATTTATTTACATATTTACATATTATTACATTAAAGAGATTTTACCAACTAATAAATTTTCGGTACCTAATATAACCTTTATTTCTAGTTAGAAACCAAAAATTAGTTTATAATTTTATTCTTTTTACTCACAAAAATTTAGTAATTAGAATAAATTAATAGTAGTTAAGAAAATAGACTTTAATTATATCTTAACTATATAGTGACAAAATTATTTATAAATAAATATTTTGTATGATAACTAATTACTATAAATATAATTTATAATTACTTGTGAGATTCCAAACATCGATGTAAGATTAGAAGAAATGAACCTTGAATTTTTAATTTTGGGACTTTATCATTTTTTCGATCAAATGTAGTAAATAAGAACTAATGTGAACCGCGAAATCTTAAGTTTTTTCTTAAATAGGATCGACAAATTAAAAAAATAAATAATTTAATTAATTATAATTTATATTTATCATATATTAGTTTAATCTAATTAATTATTAATTTTTATTTTAAAATTAAAATGTAAGCAGCAACAAATTGTAAAACTAAAAAATTTAGTTAATTATAATTTTTATTTATTGTTAATATAAATTTTTCCTATCTTGTTAGTTTAATTTAATTAAATAATTTTATAGAAAAAATTGTGTTTGTCAATTTAGTGACCCAACATTTTCGATCATTAATTTGGTCACTAATTAAATAATTTTTTAGCGATCAAAAATTTTTATTGACTAATTACCATATTAAAAATATATTTTATAATACAATATTTATTTCGGTCGCTAATTCAATAGCTGAAATATTATATCTAGAGACCAAACATTTTTTGTCACTATTTGTTATATTAAGCATATTTAAGCAGCCAATAAATTTTCGGTAGCTAACACAATATTATTGTGGTCGCTCATTTGGCGACTAAAGTATTACATTTAGCGACCAAATATTTTCGGTCGCTAATTATCAAATTTTATATTTTAGCGATCAATGAATTTTTGGTAGCTAACATAATATTATTTTAATCGTTAATTTGGTAGTTAAAATATTTGTGACCAAACGTTTCTAATCGCTATTTTAGTCGTGATAACGATAAATACTACTATATATTGATTTAGTCACCATTTCAATCACTAATTTGCGTCTACTATTATTCAGTAACTATTTCGGTCACAATTTGTGACTAAATTATTTTGCTAACTAATTCCAGTTGGTAAATTGCACTTTTTTAGTGGTGCAAACTCATCACAATACTCAATAACTTTCATAAATTTTTATCTCAAATCCTTTCATTTCTCATGATTTTTCTCTTAATTTAAATAATCTCATTTTCATATATTTTTCCCCTCAGATCCATTTCCTCAGCTCCATCTTCAAAATCAAATACAATAGTTGAGAGAGTTGTTAGACCCCAAGACCTATATATTGTAAGTCCACAATTTAGAAGTGCTTGTGATTATACAAGGTATCGTTGATTTAAAATGTTTGTACTTTATGTCTGATTTATTCATATGTTGTCTTTAAAACGTGAGTATTATAATAAAAATGTTGCTTGAAATAAACTTAAAAAATAATAAACTTTCTCTTTGTCTAAAATTAATAATGTGATTAATCTCATTATTAATTGAATTATATAATTTAAATTAAGACTTTCTCTTACTATCTTGATAAGATATAGATGCCATTTGACTAAGTTAAAGTGGTTCTTCAATTAAGTGTATCCTGCTTTCGAGTGTCTAAAAGCTACCTTTGATGCATAGTGGCAATACTCCAAGAATAGACAAACTCTTGTTACATTGTTGTGGTGAAAATTATTTTGGGTTTAAAGATCATTAGCTCATTCGTTAACCCAATCGTGAGGTACTATGCTCAACATCTACACATAGCATACTTTATGACTTTCCCAAGATCTTAAAGAGAGAAGTACGAAAAGAACGATCAAGATATTTTACTTTTTCCATGAATAAGTCCCACAACACTCCTTGATTAGAACACTAACAATAATAACGAGTAGAGTAGATCAGCACCACTCGATTTTGATTCTTCAAATTAAAAAAAAAAACTCTAAAGTGTTAAACTAAAGACTAAAACAATTTAAAAAATCATTTAGTCTTTCAAATTTAACATTTAAGAGCTGAAAATTTATTCTTTTAAGAAGGATATTTCTTTTATTATGGAAAGCAGAAGCAGATTGTACTATTTAAGAGTTGATGAGGTTGTTGGGAGTTCTGGTGCTTCTGTGTCCTTTGTTGCTGTTGCTGATGGGTGTTGGAGGAGTGGATAATCTTTGGCTTTACCCCACACCACTGAGTAAAGCCCCACTACGATAATGGTGGCGCCAATGATACTGATATAAAATGTTGTAGACAAACAAAAAACATCATTCAGAAAATAAAACATTGACATAAAGATTGAACAATGAGATGAATCAAAATAAAGAAGGATTAACCAAACACAACATGATAAGAATTACCTTCCTAGGTAGATCTGTTCTCCTAGAAGAAAGGAGCCAAAAGTAGCAACGTTGATCATTAAGAGAGGATTAAAGGATGTCATGAACACTGGTCCTCTGCTTTTCATTACCAGCCCTTGTACATAATATGCTATTCCTGAACTCATTACTCCCTGCATTTTTTATAACTTGTGAGGACCACTAGTTTTAAATTACACTAATGATCTAAAATATAATTAATATTGTTATTTAATCATTAATAATGATAAATTTATCGACTTTTACGATAGTTATTTAAACTTTATATAATTAGTCATCGAATGATACAATATATATATATATATATATATATATATATATATATATATATATATATATATATATATATATATTATATTATCACTATATGACCACTGAACTCTTTTAAGATTTCAAATTTTGTTTTTTGGAATACAATGATATACAAGAGGTCGATTCACATAAGTTAAATGGAACATTTGCCTTAATTTAATAAATCATTAAACAATAATTTTTTTATGAACAAATAATTATTTTTTTACATACAAATAATAGTTAGTCTTCATACTGATTAGATTAGATAGTAAATTATATAAATTAAAATTTTTTGAAATTTAAAATAGTCATTTTATTAATAAAACCTTAAAATTAATTTTGAATCAGAATTTAAATTGATCTCTGATATTAAAAATTAAGATCTTAACTAATTATTATTAAATTCTAAATTAAGCTTCAATGCATGATTTTTTATTAATTATAAAGACTATTTTAAATACCAATAATATTGTAATACTTAATTCATATAATTACTAATTATTTTTTTAATTATTTTTTTTCTAAATTATTTGTTATTTAATAATTTTGTTATACTGTCTTTCTCTCTCTTGAAAAATTATCTTTTATTTAAAATAAGTCAAGTATTTTTTTAACCAGAACATAATTTGATGTAAATAAGAATAGATATTTTTTTTTTAAATATAATTTATTCTTTTATATTAAAAATAATTTATTTTTAAAAAATTATAATAGATTATTTTGTACTTCTTTTCGATAATTGTTTACGTATATGATATCATCATGGTAGAGTAAGTACTAATTGCTCAAATGGACTGGAAATCATCTTTGCACTGTGTGTAATTATTCAGATAAAACTTATTAAATTTCAGTTTAGTTATTATATCATCCCGAATTTGGGTAACAAGTTTATGATATATGATCTATATTACACCCTCTCCTCCAATTATTTCATTCACCTAAATATACCAAACTTTTATTTCAGTCAATCTTAAATTTATTCTAGATTCATGTTTAATATCATATTTTTTTAAATAAAAACAATTTCTGTCTTAGTTAGATAATTGTTTTCTTTTCCTTATCTATTTTGTAAAACTTAATGAGAATTGTTATGAGCAAGCACAGAAACTTTTAATAACCTACTCTAGCCGTCAAAATCTAGCTCCTAGGTCAGATGTGATAAGAAACTAGAAATCACTTGGAACAAAATTCGACCAACAATGGTGGATCAAAAGTCTACTTCACGTGGAGAGGTACACCCATGAAGAAATAATACTAAAGGAGAAATAACATTATTATGAAACAGAATCTAACACAAACCAACAGTGCTTTGCTTTTAAAATAAATTATTAGAACCTAAACAAAAAGGTTTATCGATATACATACATATGTATATATATACATGTTAAAAATAAAAGGTTTAGAATAATATATAAAGAAAATACATAATTAAAGAGAGGAGATTTTGTTTAAACCAGTTAATCAGGTTTTCTAAAATAAATTAGTTATGTCTAACCAATATCTTCATGGTTTAAAATAAATTTAATGTTTAATTAGAACTTTTCTACTGATATAGAACATGACTTACAGCATAAAGAGGGCCATAGAGTGTGTAGTCGAAACCAATAGCCCAAGAACGAGGGTTGTGATCAGCAATCACAGCAACCACAGCACTTTGCAATGCACCCGCCAAGCATATCAACGATGACAGAGATAGTTCCGCAGGGTACCTTTTCACTGTTATGGACTGCACCAATTTTCATTTCTTTTACATTATTATATACCACCGCGAATATTCACTGATCACATTCTATAATGTCATCATAAATTACATCACCGAATATATGCATGTATAATTATTTTTAATTACCTGCAATATGTAAAAGGAGGACCAAGCAAAACAACCAAAACATAAAAATAGGGTCCCTGTGAACCAGTGTTTGTCACCCTCAAGGGAGTGACTTTCATGTTTCTGGGTGCTGTTTGGATTATTTATAAGATTGATTTGGGGACCTTTGTAAAGTGTCATCAACAGAGCCCCACCAAAGGTTACCAAGGTTCCAATTACCTTCGCTTCACTGCGTAGCTCCTTCAACTTTACACTCTCTAACCTGACACAATACGAGATTGTGCATGTTATGTACACGTGCCATAAACTAAGCAATGTTATAAAGCTTTTAGAAGTGAAAGAAAAAGCATGCACGTAATGTTTGAATTACTTGGTAAGGTTATTTTTGCATCTTTGTAAGAAAGAAAAAGCTAGCGTGCAATAACGAGATTTGTTAAAGATTGACAAGCAATCTGAGCACTAATAATGAAAGAAACGTTTAAAACTTTGATCTAATCAGAAATTGACATATGCAAAGAATAACTTTAAACTTTTTTCAGAATTTACTTAAAAATGACACCAACATAATCTCTTTTCAATTGATAGTAATGTAAAAGTCTCTTACACTCATATCCATAGAAATGAATTGAAAAAATGAATGTCACCTGAGAATTACTGCTATCACAAAGGTTACAGAGGGTACAGCGTTCATAATAGCAGATGCAAAAGTAGCAGAAGTGTATTGCATCCCCAAACAAGTGAAGCCTTGGTCAATCACTGGCCTGAATTATCATACACAACGCAGTCAAAAAAACATTTCTTGATTACGTAAAATTCTCCAGATTTCAATAAATAAAGTAATAGCATTTGCAATTATTGATTCTTAGCAATTCAAAACCATTTCCTCCCATATACTCTTTTCCTTTTAATGAAAAATGTTACTTACGAAATAATTATCCCTTCTACACAGGAAGGACATTATAGTTCTCACATGCACAGCTGTACAAGTGTTTCTTCCTTAAATAAATATAATCAAATTATTCTTTTCGTCAAAAATTAAAAATACGATCAATATTTACGTCATGAATGAGAATAATGAATACATAATATTCAGAAAATTACTCAAGAAATGCAAGGGCCTGTATCTGCATGAAGATAGACATTGTCATTTTCGGCCTAATGTTCCTGCAGAAATTAAATACAACATAATTTTAACTAAACAAAGTTGTAAGCTAACAATTATGACAGACAGGAAATAAGTGCTGAAAAATACAATTGTTGATTTGTAACGAGGATATGCATTATTAGTAATTTTATATATATAAGTGTAGCACCTTTCAAAGATAATCGCAAAAGGAGCAAGAACAAACGCAGCAACGGCGTTGCGATACACAGTTAACACAAAGCGACTCATTCCACGATCCAGACAAGCCTTAGTGATGATGAATGTTCCAGCCATTCCGAATTGCAACCCCACACATAACAAATAAGGCTTTGCTAGAACGAGCATGTTGCTAAATCTAGCACCGCATTTTTTATCCATCGTCATTAGTTAACCACAGGGTTGATAAATGTTGCTATGTGTTTGCTACTAACACTAAGAAGCTATGTTGCCTAGTGCATGAAATGGCTCCCTTATAAAGACCAGGAAGGGTGATTAAAACAAAATCCACTGTGCACATTTAGTAGAAATATCTGGGACCACTCTGCTTTTGGTCATTTCATTGAACTAATTGTCCTAATTGTAAAGTTTCCACTGAACAACTAAAGTAAAGATACATTGTTTTTTGGGAGTAACAGACACTGCCTTGCTTGATTCCCTTACTGAATATTTGCGTGTCGGAACAGAATACACATCGGAAGCAGCATGTTTCATTCATGGTTTTAAATTGTGGCCGTAACTTTAAATACATCTTATTCTCTTCACTAACTCTAGTATTAAATTGTGACCATAACTTAAAAAGATATTTTTATTCTCTTTACTGTAGTTTTAAATTGTCGCCACTAGTCTGTTGGCCAAATTTATCTAAAAATATTATGACGAAAAATAAGAAGAAAACTAAAAGGTTCTCTAAAATTAAAATTAACTTCTTCTTTTTTTATCAAATAACATGCTGGACACTAGTATAAAATATGGGCATATCCAAAACCGATATTTTGACAAACAAAATTTTAACAAAAGTTTGAAAGATTACTTTTTTAGATAAAAAAAAATTACTTTATTTTGATTAAAAAATAAAAAATTTATAATTCTATTTATAAAAAAATTGTCAAATTTGTAAAAAAAAAATTGTCAACAAATAATTTTTCTATCCAATATTCACCTATCATATCTACCATGTTAAACAAATAATAATAATAAAAAAAAAAAAACATACATAAGACCCTAGGCAAAATGCATGCAACAAATTATAAAAATATGTCCTCTAAAAGGTCAAATCTATTGCTAAAAAATATACTAAGACCCACTCTAAAATATCAGTATCTTCTCTAAAATATCATTACTAAAATATCAGTATCTTTGCTTTCTCCCTTTAAAATATGAAAAGGTTTAAAATTGATATAATCATTTAAAGAATTGCATTTATTTCATCTACTTCTAATCTTCTCATAGATTTTAGAATTAGCACCGAAATCACGAAACACAAAATATATCATTAATAATTCCATTAAGAAAATAAATAATAATGTTAACTTATGTACTATAAAATAATATTGTTGTGCAATTTAGCTTCCAAATATTAGTGTCAATCAAATTGTTAGGTATTAGAGTCAACTTAACCGATTATAATGTGACACAAAAAGGTTAGTTTTCTATAAAAAAAAATTAAAATGCATAAAAATAGTTTTAATTATTTTTAATAAATAAAAATATGTGTTATAGAGTCATATTAGCATCCATTTAGCCATGCTTAAAGAATTTTCTTAATGTTTGATACTAATAGAGTTGGCTAAACCTGTAAGGCCCGTTAAGATTATTCTTTATCTTTCTGTCCTAAACTAAAGGGCTGTCCTTATAAGTGGGCCTAAGGGCTGGTCCGGTAGATAAAATCATTCTTAGTTGTCCTAAGTCACATTTTCCATTCATTTTCAGAGAACCTAAGACTACAGCTGTCAACCCCTCTACTAGGGTTTGCTTCCACTGTCACGTTGAGCTAAGAGAACTTGTGCTCCATGTAAGTATCTCTTCTAGGCGTGTTGGTTCCCTTTTTACCATCTTTTCGTAATTTCGGTTAAAAGCCTCTTCTAACTTCATTTTTCTGGTTCTATCCCACCCCTATTTCAGCCCATAGTTCATCCTTAGAGCTGCTGCGCTCGTGGTCATGCCGTCGAGGTCTTAGCTAAACTTTTTCCAAGTACGGGAAAGTTAGAGTCCGAGTCCTGATTGTTTTATGGCTGAGTTAGAGTTTGTTAGATGTTGTATGCACTGTATGATTGTGTTGAATGCGTGAACTGCCATGTACTGTCTTTTGGGTGCGAGCATGTGATTGTTGCAGGAGGAGCAATGGCGGGATCTGTTAATCTTGCCCAGGCGTAGAGATGGCAAATAAACCCGTCCCCGTGGGTATTGCCCGAACCTGTCCCCATTTTAACGGAGAATCCCCGCATTGACTGGGTATGGGTATGGGTATGGGAAATCCCCGACTTTTTCAATTGGGTATGGGGATGGGTATGGGGATGTACATATCCCCGCCATATTACCCATCCCCGTTCAAATTATTAAAATATTCCTAAATAATTAAATAACCATATATATATATTATTTTTTATTTATTCTAATTATTTGGTTTGTCATGAAACTCATTCACATTTCAATTATATTTTTTATCTTATCATAATCTTTATGTAATTATGTTAAAAATATGTATGTTAATTAAAAAAATTTATGTCTCACATTTGAATATTTCTATTATTTTTTAATATTTTTATTTAATGTATATTTTTCTTTCACATGAAAATGTTTAATACTCTCAATTTAAGTATTTAATAGCACAAACATTTCATTTACTAGGTAATATAAAAAAAAACATTTACTTATAATTCTTATTATTAGTTTTTTATTTTCATTTGAATAACTTTTTTATTTCACTAAAACATTTTTTGTTATTTCTCAACTACTAAGTATATATGTTGATATTTGAAAAGTTTTTTTAGATTTCTAAGATATTTTTCAACTTATCATACCCTTAATTATACATTTATTTTCCTTTGTGCGATTTATTTCAATAGTCTCTCAAATTGTTTGTAAACATTTGTTAATTTTTTAATATTTTTATTTCTTGTTTACTTTCATTATGTAAAATACTATTTCGATATATTTTATTTAATTATTTTTTATTTTTTAACTCATTATCAATCATACTGTAATTTTGTCACTATAATTGTATAAATAACTTTTATTTACTACAATATAAAAATTTAATGTAATTGTCATTAATATTTTTTTATCACCATCCAACATAATTGAAGTTCAAAAGATACAAGATCTATGTTAAAATTTTATTATTATGATTATTATTTGTTCTTTGTATCATTTTGATTAAGTATTGTATTATAACTTTTATTAGTGTATAAAAAAGAGATTCATTAGAATTTAAAAGATTGAAGTAAACAAACATTTAAAATATATTTTAATTTGAATATTTGTTTTCCTCTTATATTTTTAAAAAAATATTTTTAAATTTTATCAACTAGGTTTCATTAATGTTTGCAAATTTAATAAATGTGTTGGTTCTCATGAAATTTTATTTAGTATTATAATCTAAAATGTGAAAAATTATAATTTATCCAAGCGAGAGTTACTCGCCCAGGCGAGACTTGCAGGAGTAAACTAAGGGTTCACGAAACCTCGTCCAGGCGGAGGACTTTGGTTTTGAGCGAGGCCCAGTCTCGCTCAGGCGAGAGCCACTCGCCTAAGCAAGGAGGAGTGAATGCCTGGAATGCTGTTGTGGTCTAGCCCAGGCGAGGGACGTCACTGTTGGGCGAGAGGTTGTCTCGCCTAGGCGAGCCAGGACTTGCCTAAGCGAGCCTGCGAGAAAGTGCCAGCACTAGTCGCGATCTCGCCTAAGTGAGAGTCTATCGCCTAAGCGAGAGTACCCCTCTCGCCTGAGCGAGGGCTCTTGACTTGAGCGAGATGCACTGCGGGTTGAGGGACTTTGCTAAATTGTAAATTGTGTTGTTGGTTTATGATGTGTTTGTGTGATGTATGAAATCTGTGAAATGAAAGGCATGGTATATTCTGTATTATAAATTGGATAGATGTGATTGAAGGATCTTGGCATGTGAAATCAATGAATGGGTTGGAATTAAAGGGGCATGATATTGTTATGAGATGAGACCCTATACTCATGGGGTGGAAATGACCAGTGGTATGGATTCAACATGGGATTCAGATGAGGATTCATTTTCAGGGGTTTGTACGAAATTGTAAGCAAGATTAATGTTCTCTCATTGTTGATGTATGATTTTCAGTCCGTGTCAGTGTGTAATTCCTTGGAGTCTCTAGGTGAGACCTCCGGGGTTACGCTTCAGTGGTCGGGACATAATTTCATGACCCCTGTTAGTGGGTGATGAGTTCGTATTTTTGCCCTCATTTAATGTTTAATTCTGGGTATTTAATTGAATTTGTGTGCTTAAAGAGTGATTTAATTGATAATTTTGATAATTAGGTTGTTTGAGCTTGTGTGATAAAAA
>Ga0214542_1004070_pt1 | contig 29245 bp, 12 predicted proteins | sample CNSS1metaG_FD_160096 | JGI IMG/M metagenome (GOLD analysis project Ga0214542, IMG submission 160096) | Root nodule microbial communities from cowpea collected in UCLA plant growth center, Los Angeles, California, USA - CNSS1 | ecosystem: Host-associated > Plants > Roots > Nodule | place: USA...
TTAAAATGGATAACTGATTTTCTCCTTGAACAGGTCGGAAAGTTGACTAGCTACACTTCTGGAAGGAAGCAATCCGAACACTTTGGATTAGGTTACATAAAGAGGCGAGCTGCTTCGGAGGGAGACACTGTAATTGTAGGAGACAACATCAAGGGAACAGTGGTGGAAGTACCTTTTCTTTCTCAGCAACGCCCACCATCTTCCACTTCAACTTCCTGATTATAGAGGGTATTGATACCATTATTGTGCTTCTGTCGTGACGATGATTGGTGTTGTTAAAGAAATTCATGCACAATACTAGAAAATTTGATACAAGGTTTTTCCTTATCTGTCACATTTGCGATGAATTTGTGCATCTTAGCACAACTGGTCAATAGCACCAATCTTTCATAAGAATTCATCTTTTGCTTCATTTCTTTTTCTTGGCTGTTGCCTCTTTTTCCAGGGTACCCTCAGAGCAACCTTTTTACAATGCAGAAAACCGAGTCAATTCAAATTAGGAGTCTCAATAACTTTTCGAATTTTTGATCTTGTCTGCGAAACTAAAGGTGTTTTCTTTCGCCAATTAAGGCTGCAGCAGCTTTCCTTTGACGAACAAATGTCCAAAGAATGAGGTTTTCTAATCTTACTCTTTCGGTCAAAATGCAACCATTGTTCCTTTTCACCAACTTGCGTAGACACTGTACTATACAAAGTAGAATATTATTATCGTATAAAATTTGAATATAAAAATCTTATTAAATTAACACACAACTTTGCTACATTATTCTTAGTAGAGCTTTGAAACAAACCTCCAATTATATAAACAGTGCTAACAAAAATGATTTTTCTTTCAAAAATTTACTTTTATAGAATGAAATTGACTTTATTACGCTGTTGGTACACACTTCAATTGAATGTTAATAATTAATACGAACCCTTAGGACAACAATTCATGTTAAGGTTCTTATTTTTAAATTTCGCAATGAGCTGTTATTTGAAAAGAAGACTCGGATATATTAAACATAAAAGCTTGACTCTTAAGTTTAATATGTTGAAAAAGTTGTTTTAGGTTGTCAACTACTACTGCATAAAGAAAGAACTTTTCAACCACTTGGTTTAAAGAACTTCAATTATATTCTTAGTGTGTTCAACGTTGTATATTGTTAATTTATTATTAATACATACATAAAGCACATCAGAAATGAAATGCGACTTCTCTTGAGAATACAAAAGAAAGAAAACAAAGGAAATTGTTATATTTATATCCAATCTATGGGTTCTGGGTCATATACCGAATCTATAGTGCATTCACATTTAAAGTTTTAAATTTCATGTTCTCTTATTACATTAAGAAAATATTTTGTTAGATTCAATTTTTAAACTTATAATTGTAGTTATAATCCTGCAAAATTGAAAATATATTTAAGAATCTTTTGCTTTTGCGTGATTTTGATTGAAACTTATAGCGAAAAACATCTTTTCATACATATATAATATTTCACAAATCCATAAAAAAAAACCATTATAAGCGATCAAATTATATTATTTTTTACTGTATTCCCTGTGCCTTTAAGCGTGCTAAACATCATGTTTCTGTGTAAATTATTGAGAAATCTTCTTATACATATAGAAAAGTGAAAAACATTGATTTCGAAGTTGGAAAATGCAAAGAAATATCAAGTAATAATAGTTTATATTGACTATAACCTTACTAACAAAATTTTGTACTTTCACATTATTTTTTATCAATTCAACTAACGAACTATATCTTTTACCCTTAAGATTAAATAATAAAGACTCAGTCAAATTATTTATATTTTTATAATGTAAAATCATGTATTAAGTTAATGTGTGTGTATCCGACCATCTTCAACAAAACTTGCCACAGTTACGCTAACATTTGAAATTTTGTTGTCACTTTTTTTTCTCCACCGCCTGAAGCATAAAGCATTCTCAGATCTTATTCCATTTCCTTTGGTTAATCACACTTCGATCTCAAAGCTACTTCCTTTCCTTCATTTCTCTTCTCCCTTTGGTTTCAGCGACCAACTTGGCTTTGCTTGTGTCATTGCTCTCAGAGAGTAAGTTATGCCACAAAATGTTGGACGCCATGGATGAACCTCAAACAGAAAAGTATGCATCCCATGATCCCAACTACATTATTAGGGACAAAGTTTACAACTTTATGAAATTCATCAATATGGGGTCCATTTTTGTGCTTTTGATCTTCTTGGTAGCATCAAATCCTAGCTCAGCAACACCTTCTCCCACCATTTCACCCAGCAACAATTCTACATGCCCAGTGTCCATGAATTATGTTCAAACAGTCCCTTGGAACATCTCTTACTGCCATAACTTCCAACCCTTGCAATCCCAATACCAAACAAGCACAAGTCTTTGTTGCCAAACCCTCTTATCCCTCTTTGGGGTAGCACTTGCACAAAACCTTAAGAAAAACTCCCTTTTTCAACTACCTAATCTCCCTACATCTATCTCTTGCCTCCAACACTTCCAATCCAATCTCACATCCCTCTCACTTCCCAACAACCTTGTCTCCTCCTGCTTTGATCCACAACAATTTGTCATCACTCCCGACATCTGTGCTCGGATTCAAAACATGGAAGATTGGTTCGCCAGGCTTGGTTCTACACCACAGCTCGACACTGCGTGTAAACCAGACCTTAGTGATAGAAACCAATGCACCAAGTGCGAGGCTGAGGGGGACAAGGTTCAGCAGAAGCTTAGTGCCATTGATGGTAATGAATCACATTCCCAAGATTGCTTTTACTTCACAGCACTTTACATGGCTGGTGTTGCCAATCAGTATGGCCCTGAGAGCAGAGGTGCTTTGTCTTGCATTTTGATTTTGTTGCTTAATTCGCAAGTTGATTCAAGGGATAGCCATCGTGCTCTTAGGCTTGGTTTGTTTATAGCTTCACTTGCAGTCCTGGTAATCGTGTTGTTAGGATTAGGGGTGTATTTTTGGTATATCAAAAGAAGAAGTGTTGAGAATTTGCTTGCCTATGCTGATCTACAGGAAGAAAGGTTCAGGCTAAGGTTGAGACCAGATACAGTGTTGACTTGGTTTGAAATTGAGAGTCTTGTGAGGGCCACCAACAATTTTTCACCTCAGAACTTCATTGGCAGAGGTGGGTTTGGGACGGTTTACAAGGGCATTCTACCTGATGGCACAATGGTTGCGGTGAAAAGGCTTGAAGAATCGAATTATCAAGCAGATGATCTGTTTTACAGTGAGGTTGAGATTGTTAGCAACTTGAAGCACCGTAATCTGGTGCCACTAAGAGGGTGTTGTGTGGTTGATGAGAATCATAATCTTGAGTACAGAGGAAGGTATCTAGTTCATCAATATATGCCAAATGGAAGCCTTCAAGACCATCTTTTTCCAACCGAATTAGACAATCAATATACAAAGAAATCCCTGACTTGGACTCAAAGAAAAAGCATAGTCTTGGATGTGGCAAATGCATTGGTTTATTTGCACTTTGGAGTTAAACCTGCAGTGTATCACAGAGATATCAAATCCACCAATATACTACTTGATGCAGATATGAGAGCGAGGGTTGGAGATTTTGGGTTAGTCAAACGGAGCAGTGAAAGCACGTCTCATCTAAATACAATAGTAGCTGGAACTCGTGGATATGTAGCACCTGAATATGCACTCTATGGTCAGCTAACTGAGAAGAGTGACGTCTACAGCTTTGGTGTGGTTGTTCTTGAGATAATGTGTGGAAGAAAAGCCCTTGAGTTATCCTCCTCAGGGGCACCGGTTTTCTTGATCACAGATTGGGTTTGGTCATTAATGAAATCTGGAAACATAGGAGAGGCTTTGGATGCTTCTTTGTTAGTAGACAAAAATTGTGCTAGAAACATAATGGAGAGGTTTTTGCTGGTTGGAATTCTTTCTTCTCATGTAATGGTTGCTTCAAGACCAACAATTTTGAATGCCTTGAAGATGTTAGAAGGGGATATTGAGATCCCACCAATTCCAGATAGGCCACTGATGCATGGACACTATGTGATGTATGATGGTGATGGCTCTGGGATGAGCTCGGAATGTGGGTTTGTGAGCTCATGAAAAGTTAAATGTGAAGTATTAATGAAGGAAGCTGAAGCATGTGCACTGCAAGATACTAAAATGTCATGTTATGTTCTTCGAGACAAGAATGCACCTCTTGCTGTGGGATATTTCTGACAGATATTTTCCTAAAAGATAAAAGGGGTTAAAGAAAAGTGCAAGACCAAGGTACTACTCTATGGATATGCAGTTATAATTTTGTATTGTAAATGTTAGATGACCTCTTAAACTCTCCTAAACTCACAGTTCAAGAAAAGTTTCATTCATATAGAAGAGTAGAAGTTCTAGAGGGAAGGGTAAAATTATGCCTTAGTAACTTATTAGTCATAGGTTTGAATCCAAGAAGTAGTCTCTTTACAAATCCTTGTACAGTAACCTTCTCATACCTTTGCATAGTGAGTAGCATTTTTACTCAGTGATGTGTTGTAGTTTTCTATCTGGAATATCTCAATCATCATACGAGGTCTTATCAGATTTAAGAAAGTTGGAATCAGGTCCTTCCTTTTTACTGTTTGAAATTTGAAAAACTATTTGAGAATCATTGAAAAATCATATTACATAAATTGTACGAAGGGCTAAAATGGGATACTTTTGGACTGTAAAATCAAGTTAGAGGTTTCTTAGAATGCTTCCCCATTATTTTTATGAAGATAAACACATCTTTATGTAATTCCAATGCATTTCCCATCAGCATTTTCTCTTTTAACTGTATATTTTTTGTCTTTTATTTGAGGTGCCCTTTTGCTAAAATTTAACCTTTATGGTTTAGGATCTTCCTAATTATGCTCAGCATACCGTGCCTATTTTCTCTCTGCCAAAAGAATGGCTATGGTGTGAATCATGGTGTGGTAATGCTTCAAAATATGAGGCAAAAACCATTGATCTGTGCAACAATCCCATGACAAAAGAACCCCAAAACCAATGACTTGTCTGATGAAGATTATGAGCACAAGTTTTGAAATGTATTCAAGAAATCTATGATCCTTGCAACAGTTTGTGATAACTACTGAGAGTGCAATGAAGATTTGCACTATTCAAGTAAATGCTATAGTTTTCATTGTTGTAAATATAAAAACTGTTATTGTAAATTCTTATGGCAGTGTTACCGTGACTCTTGATAAATTATGAATCACTTCTTCTGATAGATATTCATGGTTTAACATTTTATCATTTATTATAGCTGTGTTAATGTGTAGCATTGTTCTGCAAACAATTGTCTGTGATATTTTCTATTTATACAGTTATGCACTATTAGAATTCGTCAACTTTTCTCATCCATTCAATTTTTATCATTTCACAACATGCATAATTTCTTTAGAATTTAATTTGAAGGCAGAATTTTGTTTATCACAAAAAGATAAAGATAATCTATTAGATAATGCAGTGAACTTCAACATTAGCAATATATGAAAAGTATAATATAACTTGTTATACTAACTAAAAATGAAGGATACCCTTCTGATAATTGTCTGCCATAATCTGCTTTTATTCGCGCACTAAGTCTTTTCTTTCTGCATATCTCTCTTCATGCCATATCCCTTCAAATTACTTTTTCATTCATGCTCAAACAATCTTCTGCTCATTGACTTTGAACAATTTGTTTTTTTCTATACAAACAAATTATTTTCTGCTATTCACTCACTCATTCATATTTCTATCTTTTTCACATTGTTTCTTGCAGATTCATCAATTGTTATATGCCACAAGCTAGATGACTCAAATTACAATGGGATCATACAGTGTCTTAACTAGTATTTATAATTTTTATGATGTAGTGATAAATATTCGATTTAATTAGTGACTGAATTTCATTTGGTTAGTCAAAACATTACTAAGAATATTTATATAAACTTTTTAGGAGCTATTTATACATTTTGGTAATTCCATGTAAGTTAAAGACAAGACAATTTATAACGTAAAAATATTTTAAGGTTGGATCACGCTTAAAGTTCATTTTTTGAAATGGTACTAGAGCATTTAAAATCTATTATAAAAATAATGTTAGTTGTTCGGCATATTATGTCACCGCTCACCGCTATTAAGTCAATGTGAGAGAATGTGTTAAAAATCGTATATTAATTAAAGATAAGATGAATTAATAAAATACAAGTGAAGTCGATTTTGTAGTTGAATTAGGTTTCGTATTGAATTCTTAATAGATACTTTTATTACAACTTTTGGGTTTATTTACTCTTTTTGTCTCATCCAAAAGTGTTAAGTTGGTCCTGTAATTTTATTTAATTTTAATTGGATTCCAATTTTTGAAAAATTGACTCAATTAAATTATTTTCATTAAATTTCTTGAAACAGATCAAAGATTTTTTATCAAAATTGACACTGAAACACTGAAACTATGTTCATCATACCAAAATAGCAAATCATCATTATTAATAACTTCAATTTGACGAAAAAATAATTTATAAATTCTAAGAAATTTAAAGAAAAGAATCCAATTACATCAATTTTACAAAAATTAAAATCAAATGGAAACTAAAAAAACTAGAATGTCAACTTAACAGTTTTGGACAAAAATAAAAATCAAATGAGCAATTAAACCAAAATTTTAATTTATCTACTTATAAATGATCTAATAAGAATATGGTGTAATAATTGTCATAAATGTTCTCTCACTGTGGAAAAAAAATATTTGCTTACAATTTTTGAATTTGTCATATGATTTGGTGATGAAGTATGGAAAGTGACAATTAGAAGAGTAAGAAAACCTCAAAATGTCAAAGAAAAGAAATCATATATATGATCCAGACAAGTCAAATGTGTGGCCATCATCTAAATAAAATGAACATGGTCTTAATTTTTGTGTCAATTATACGTAGAATTAGACACACACCTAGGAACCATGACCAGTCATTATCAGAAATAACATCACTAATGTACTTCAATACTCTCAACCAAAAAAGATTATAAATGAGGGAAAAAAAATTCATAAAAACAGGACCAATATCTATGAATATTTGATCTATGGTTTCTGCATCCTTAGAATCAGCTAAACTGTGGGAAAAAGCAATTTATTTAAGTGTTGTCCTTTCAGATAGATTAGTTTGATTCTGCTTTGGTGCATTGTCCTTTCATTAAAACTCAACCATTCAAGTGCCTCTTCTTAATGTGTGCAATGATTTGGTGAAAATAAATCTACACAACAAAAAATCACACAAATTTTTTTTAAGTCAACCAACCTTGTTAGTGAAAGTGTGAACATCAAATATAGTCATCACACAAACATATATTTCATATATTAACAAAAAAAAAAGTTATTATTATAATAACATTTTTATTTTGCAGAAAATAAAATATAAACATAGACATTGTGGATGTATAGCTGTATTTATACTGTAGCATAGTCTTTCGATTTTATGGTCTTATCCCTTCTTTTAAGGGATGGTGAGTTAGGCATTGTCGGTATTCACTAGTGATGATGTTTGTTCTTTTTTTCACTGAATATATAAAAATAAATAAAAATCACTCTGGTGTATTATTAATTCATATTATTATGCTGATTAACACATATAATCATTCTTTTGGTTTATTATAGCTAATAAAACTGAAGCATATTCTTGTAAACTTAATCACATTCAAACATTGGTAATTCTTCATAATTAGATAATGTGTTGACATGGTGAAAGAAAAAAAAGTTTACTGAATGAACATTCTGAGCAACTAAAACAAGTCTTTTGGAAGTTATATTAAAATAATGAGGTTAACACATAGTTGTTATATTACCTTTGTCTTGAGGACATTCAAATTTTAAGTACATGAGAGTTCCTTAATCATCTAACTTACATGTTGAATTTTGGGCAATATTTCAATTGTTTTTCCTCACTTCTTCCAAGCTTTGTAGTGCTTTAAGTTATTGTAAATAATTAGGTAAAAATAAAAATGTCATCAAAATTTCAGTTTAGTGATATAGAACGAGTTGTTGAAGAGATTTTGATCGGATACATAAAATGTTAGAAGATAATGAATACAACTTAATTATATAGGACAATTTTTTTTTTAAATAAAAATGATGTTAGTATTTAGTAATAAAATTTATAATTTAATTATTATAAATCAATGAATAATAATATTAATTAATAAAAATTCATATATATATATATATATATAAAGGAATGAAAAATATTTTATGAGTGATAATTTTAATAACAAAAAATAATTAGTTATTGTAATGATCAATTTAGATATTAATCTATAAAGTAAAAATTAATGATAATTAAAATAGTTTTTAATTGATCTTCTTTAGCGTCACACTCCCCATTTTTGGAGTGTACCTTGAAGATGCTCCTTTAATTTAACACTCAAACTCATATGTTGGGTGGAAAAGGAGAAAAAAAATCTTTTCTCTCCATTATTGTCATCTTGCAGAACTCTATCATTCATCTCTTTTTCCAGAAATGAACTACGTGCCACTCTATTTAAGACTACCATAATGGAAAAGTTCATTGTGATGGTGAAAGAGAAAATAAAATAAGAAGGAGCCAAACAAAGAGAACCACTTTGCAAGCCAAATCAAAGTAGAAGAATCAGAAGCAGAATCTCAGTCAAATTAGTCTAACTTTTGTGTCCAATAGTACCACAACTCAAACCTCCTTCATGGAATAATAACAAAAGGAGAAAAACCATTTTCTACCGTCCTCCTAATGGAATCTCTAATTTTAAAGTTTTAAAATATATTAAAAACATTTGTAAAATTTTAAGTCTAATTCAATTTCATAAAATCAGGTTATAGAACGATGATTGTATCTACTTATATACTGTGAATTAGGTTCATTTCTAATCCATCTAAGACTTTCAACACTCTTCATTCTTTTATACATCTTTTAAAAATAAAACCGTGATAAAAGGAATGATATCTCAAGAATACAATAATTATTTCTAACGATGAGGTCACATGCAAGACGGTATATTCTGAAAAATGGTTTGTTTTGATTTTACTCTCTCTTGACATGAACAGAGAGAAGGTTTGAGAATAAAAAGTAAGAACAGCAGATTCCCAATCATCCTCTCCACTCTATAGGAAACAGCCATAATTGCACCCAACAGTGACTTTCACCATAAAAAGTTAGAACCCTCTAAGCTACCCACTTCCTTGATTGCTTCATCTCTTTTCAACTTAATCTTCCAATTATATAAACCTATCAATCTCCATCAACTTCCCTTCAACCACACTTCCTTTTTCTACTTCCAACCTTTCATCATCATCATGACTACTACTTCTTCTTCTTCTTCTTCTTCCTGCACAAAAAACTCTTCTGTCAATGGCTTCTACAACTTCCTCACCAAAGGACTCAATGACCTTCACCAATCCTTCCTCTCCCATCACTTCATGTCAATCCAATTCATCTCACAGGTTCTCTCATCCCTCCAGTCCTTCCACTCCAAGTTAACCCTTTTGATTCAAAGACTCTGCTTACCGGTTGGAGGCAAATGGCTCGATGAATACATGGATGAAAGCTCAAGACTTTGGGATATCTGTCATGTCCTCAAATCAGCCATTTATGGCATAGAAAACTATTCCTCAACTGCTTCCAATATAACCTCTTTAGTCCACGGTTACCATCATTTCACTCCAGAGCTTTCCCATCAGGTTGGTATACCTCAAATTCTGTACCAAACTTTTAGTCAAAACCTCAGTGTTTCATTTCCCTTCACACAACTAAATCAAGTTTTGTTTTTTATTCTTAGTTTCTCCGAGTCTGATAGTGTGTGTTTGGTTGGTGTAAACTCCCACGTTTGATGTGATTCTTTGCTTTCTGGTAGTTTCCGAAAACATGTTCTGACACACACATGTATGTATATTGCAGATGGTTAGGGCCATAAATGTTTGTCAAAGGGAGAGTCTAGGATTGGTGGAGGAAAACAAAAGCATGATGGAAACAAGGATTGAGGCATTGTCTGAATGTCTGAATCAGAAGATGTGTGTGGAATCGAAGCTAAACGAGTTCAATGGTTTCCGAGGAGTGCTTTGTGCAATGAGGAGTGTGAGTTCATTGCTGCTCATGATTCTGCTATGTGGAGTTGCATATTGTTGGTCTTCCTCGTGCTTTGAGCAAGAAGGGTATGAAGGGCACGTGGTTTTTGGATCAGGTGTTGTGGTTTCCATGGCAAGATTGCAGCAGAAAGTTGCAGAGGAGATTGAGCAGTGTAATGGGCAGCCAGGGATTCTGCTTCTTGAATTTCAGGAAGCAAAGATTGCGATGGAGGAATTGAAAATGGAGTTGGAGAGAATGGTGGGTTATGATGCAGAGTGTGAGATCCAATCAAAAGTTGACAACTTCAAACGTTGCTTTGGCTTGTTGAGATGTGGGGTTGAGACTATAACAGGGCAACTTGATGATTTCTTTGATGAAATTGTCGAAGGAAGGAAGAAGATTTTGGATATGTGTACTCATAAGTAGAGATATGTATATAATTAACTTTGTTTTATCATGCCATAGTAAAGCTGGAAGAAAATAAAAAATGTTCAAAAATAGAAGCAATGTCATAATTATTTTTTTTTTATATCGGTATGATATCAATCAAGAATTTCTAAATGATATGAGACTATTAAACATAAAAATACTGTATTATTATTTAAATTATCATTAAGCGATGTGAGATTATTACATGTAAAAACTCTTATATTTTTTTCTATTTGCTTAGTGAATTGATCTACAAGGTGGCTTTGGTGATGAGGGCTTGAAGCTTTTCAAATGAAAAACAAAAAGAAGAGTTAAAAAAATGCAAAAGGGAATGTGATACTTGCTTTGAAGTGAAGCTACATGTTAATAACTCTTGTCATACATGAGAAACCAGAATTTTAAGATGCCAAAGCCTTCAAGTAAGAGAAACCTCTTTCTATGCAGAGGTGTAGCATTCTTTTCATGGAAGAAATTTAAAGAAAAAAAAATTAGAAGGGACATACAGTTTATGAATAAAAATTGATGCTTTTTCTTCATCAATGGAGTCGAGTGAGATATTTTGTGTATATTTGTAGTATCTTTGTATGAGAAAATTCCCACTCAATATCCCAATATTGAATATATTTTGTATATCCTGTGATATTTTCACTGTATTGCACAGTTTCCTCTGCAATCTTATATCAAAAACAAATGTTTCATATCAGACATGAAACAAGAGATCTTTATTATTATAATTAATAACTCGCTAGTATATTTAATATCATATTCAACCTAGGACTACAAAATATTAAATATATGAGTTAATGTCATTGTTCTAATCAGGGTGACACTTTTTTATTTACAACTGCACAAGATTTCATCAATAAACTTCAATTAGATCTAAGAAACTTTTGAATCATGCGAAACTTAAAAACTTCTGAATGTAGATTAATATTTTTATAAGAAGTTAGTTGAGATGATAAAATTTATTACATTATTTTCTGTATTATCTGCATTAGAATTAAAACTTGAAGTTTTTGTTATGATTATTCTCTTATAAAAACATTGAAAGTAAAATCCTATACACAACATAAAAATTCATAAACTCATTATTTTAATATTTTAGATTGAAAGTTGCGTTAATATCTTATATAGTTGAGTTCAAATTTATCTGATACTCTATCTCTCTAGAAAAACTCATTAAACTTAACATTTTACTCTATAATTACCTAAAATCTTATAAAATTTTTTAGAAAGAATTTATCTGAAAAACATAACACTAATAATATCTAAAATTTACTCTATATACAATTTATACTCAGGATTCTCAATCAAATCTAATTAATTTCTTGAGTTTTCTTATACACTAAAAAATAGTTATTTCTTTAGTATTTAGAGAGAAATGTGGTAAGTTTTTATATAATATTTTTTGTAACACTTGCATCAACATGGTGTACACAGATCACCTTAATGTACTCAAATCATTAACCATGTGTATTAAATCAGTATAAAGAAAATTGTGTTTCTTAGATTACATTTTGAAAGTTCATGACACAAATTTATGGTTAATTATTACTTCTTCTTTTTTTGCTTGTAAAGAAAAGAAAGAAAGTATGCATAGAGAAATAAATAAGATAGTCTTAAAAAGGTTAACGGTATATCTGACATGGTTAAGAGTAAGATAAGAGAGGCCCCTATAAAGGCTAAAAACCTAAAAATATAGTATGTGAAATCTATCTTTGAAAAAAAGGTCTCTTTTCCCAATGGTGGTTGATAACTCAACAACAAGAACAGATCTTCCTCAGTTAAAGTAAAATTGATTGTCTGGGAAAAGAAGAAAGTAGATACGATAATGATTTATAACATACAAAATAGGATTGTGCTGCCTCCTACCTCGACAAAGGAAGAACCTTAAACAATAAATTTTTCTACTTTAATCAAATAATACCAACCTTTCTTTTTCACTTCTTTCACAATCTCTTTTCACCTTCCTTTTCTTCGATATGTAATTTTCTATCCATCAACTAATTTAATAGTGTCACAAAAAAGAAATCTATTTTTTCATGTTCATGGTGGATTAGAGAAAAAGGAATTTGTTCTCTGGCTTTACCTTTTCAAAGTGTAGTGGGTTTACTTGGAGGGGGAAAAAAATCTAAATATATGAATTTTAATATTATTTCTGACCCGATTCAAGTCGATCCGGCAAGATTATCAGAAATAATGACTGAAAATTACTGTGTTCCTGAGTTCACTTTGGAACATAGAGTTCCATATAATAATTTCGTCCATAAAAAGTGCATCAGAAGATAAAGAAAGAAATGAATATTTAAATTGCGTTTGGTTTCGACTTCTGAATAATGTGAGATTTATTGTATGTACCGGAACAACTTCCATGCATATGATAAATTATCAAGTTATTAAAATTTGTATTTGTTGTTCTGTATCAACTCAGTTTATTTTAATACATTATATAAGTGTAATTTATACTTCCAACTATTAAAAATTATTTTAAGTATTTTATTTTTAAAAAATTATTATAAAGTCGATGATTTTATATATCCTACACGACAAACAAAAAATTTTACATTTTTTTCAAATCATTTTACATTATCAATGTATGATTTGTTGACTTTTAAAGAAAATTGACAGATAGTACATATATAGATCAAACCTTATATTAAATTGTGTTATAATTATCCCATCTTTTCAAAGAAAACATAATTTTCTCCTAATCGAACATTAATATGTAACGCTGGAAAATACAAAGAGAAAAGTAAATTAACTTGCCTAAAATAAAAAACAAATGAAGATGGCTTAATTTTACCCTTAAGATTAGGATATTAATTAATTACTTAATTAGGTTTCATTTGAGTGTCTCGAACAGTATTAGTATACAAAACCATTTTCTTTCTCTCTCTACTTTATTTTAAAACTTTACTTCTATTTATTATCATCATTTGAATTCAAGTAATAGTTCAAGAAAAGATGATTGTGAAAAGATTTTTTTTTTTTCTTTCTATATATACCTCAGCATATTTAGCAGGAAGGACAACATTGTTCTCATAACTATTACTTTCACGAAACAACAAAAAGAAACGTAAATTTTGTTTCCTAATTAATAGGTTCATAAATTGGAATTTAGAGAGCAAACAATAAGAAGTGAAGGGTTAATTAGTTAAATGGGTGATTATAAATTTGAAGAAAATATAGAAAGTAGGAAAAGAAGATAAGATAAAATAAAATAAAAAATGTGAAGAGCATGGAACAATGGATATATGACATATTCTCTTATTATTATGATGTGTTATGAGAAAGAGATGCAAGCATAATCCCCTTAATGTGAAGAATACGGTTGTCTTTATCAATAAGAGTCACTATCAGAGCCACGTTGGTTGAAAATTTGCAAAAAGTGTGCTTCATTTCTGCTGTAAAATTAGGAGGATTGCTCACTGAAAATTCATTGTATGTGCCTAAGGAAGTTGACGTTTCAGATTTGATTTTGGGAAAATGCTATGTGTAAGATTCATCTCATTTTTTATTTTTAATTTTGAGAAAAAAATATATTTATCAGAAATAGAAGGAAATTTTTTCCTTTCGCTTTCTCTTATTCCATTTTCCTTTTATGAATTGTAACATGATCTACTTTTTTTTAGATTTCGGTGTAAAAAATAAGATAATGATATTTTGATTAATAAATTTTGATAATTTTTTCTCATAACATAATATGTCATTTTTTAAGTAGTTTTAAAATATTAAAAATGAAAAAATAAAAAAATGAAAAATCACTTAAAAGATGTCACTTAAGATTATAAAAAAAATTGTCAAAATTTAATTTTTCAGAAAAGTAACAACTATCGTACAACGATTAATAATTCAACCACTGTAAATATGCTTCTCCCAAAGAAATAAAAAACAGAGAAAAGATTAAATTATTGTAGATTTAGAAACCTGACCCTATATCGCTGCAGAAAGATAGAGACAGGTGATGCAGTGAGCACATACATCATAGTTCACTTCCAATCTGTGCTATGAAGACATAACATAGCATAATATTTAGAGGGGAGAAAACAAACACATCATACTTATAAACAAAAACCTTGTACCATGTTAATAAAAATGTTCAATTCAACTTTGTCATAAACCTCAATTTTATACATAGATACAACCAGAGAATTGGCCTTTACTTTTCGGAAAAAAAATGAACCAAAACAATCTAATTTATCATTATCCTAAAAAATGAATGGTTTCTGCTTCCTTGTCTCACTTCTCATGCATAATAATTTTCATGGATTCCTCTACCAATTATAGATTTGGACTGGAAGCAACAGGTGGGGTTTTTGCTTCGTTGACAATGTTCATGATTTCTTCTATACTTTGAACACAATATTTTGTATTTTCTTCATTGAGGTAGAAATAGTGAGCATCTTCTGATAACTCCATAGGCAAGTTCTTCAAAAACCATGGATGTGACTTGATTTCTTCCATGGTGATTCTCTACAACATAATTATAAAGCAGAGTTACAACATACGCTTAGTATTACATTATATCATGCAACAGTGTTCTTTTCTTTACAAATGTATGACTATGTTCATGTTCTTTTACATACCTTTGATGGATTTGCCACAAAAATACGAGATATCAGATTTTTACTGCCTTCACTTAAAACATTGTGGGGGAACTCGTATTGAACAGCCGAAATTCGCTGCATAAAAGTATACATAGAAAATCATTAAGACTCTAGACATAAGACATGGTCAATCTATCGGCAAAGATTATTATAAAACAAAAACTTCTGCAATAACTACTTAAAGTTATAATTGCAGTGATTTCTGGTACATCTAGAGTCTACATTACATGAAAATTATTAAATAGTGACCAATTTTATGACTCAAAAATATGTTTAGAGACAAATTTAAAAATCAATTTCGTAATCAGAAACTAATTCTTTTGGTAACCAAAATTTAGATAGTTAATGTTAGTGATCATTTTAGAGATCAATTCATAATAAAAACTATTTTAGTTACTAATCTAGAGACCAATTGTAATTTTTTGAAACTATTTTAGTCACCAATAATTTCTCTTTTATAAATTGATATCTAAATTGGTCACGACTACTTATTTTTTGTCATTAAAATTTGTCATTAATCAAATATTTTCTTGTAGTTGTATAAAAACTTTTACAATAATATATGGGAATTAGATATGAGATTTTTAGGAGGAGTGACCGAAAGATTTGGTACTAATAAGTTATAAACAAATTGTATAAAAGATGACACTACTTTCAATAAAAACCTAAAAATAATAGATTTATGGACCAGTCTATCTAACATAGTACTTTCGACTCATTTTAAACTCTTAACATTAAACTTAAAAAACAAAGCAAATTACCTGAACCATTTTTCGGAGATTTTGACGATCATTTTTGTCCTCAAATGGCAATGTTCCTACAAGCATTGTATAAAGCATTACTCCGCAGGACCATACATCTGCCAACTGAACAAGTAGAAAACAAACACATTAGCCAAAAACTGAATAGAACTACCATATAATATGAACATGAATCTTTTATTCTTTTTCATGATCTAAGGTTAGAAGCTCTTATTACCTTTCCATCATAATCTTTCCCAGAAATTATCTCTGGTGCAATATAGGCTGGAGTTCCTACCATTGAATGAGTCCTCGAATAATTTAGACATGACTACAAAATTGAAGATTATCAGAAGTAGAGATTAATTAGTATCTAACAATGCATTTAATTCAATAATGTAAACATGAACTTCATGATTCAACCTTAGAATAGCCAAAATCACAAATTTTAAGACGATGTGCTGGACTTCCATCCAACAAGGTATTCTCCAACTTCAAGTCTCGATGACATATTTCCTACAAAAGAAGGGAAACAAAAATCATATTGCTACTGACACATAAAAAACCAAAATAATTCATTCCAGGTTAAATATGTTTTTAATTCCTGAATTTTATTATAAAATGAAAATTCGTCTTTGTCCAAAATTTTGATATATTTTGATCTCTTGATTAAAAATTGAATGAATATAATTTTTTTAATCAAGTTATGTTAAATTGTATTGACGTGTCAAACGTGTGTCATGTCATATTAGTATTTAAATTGTTGATGCCGTTTGACATGTGCTTACTTCGATATCAATTGAAAAACACATTGACATGTCAAAAAAATTATAATAACTAAATTAAAAGGACTATAGCTATTCATTTTAAAATTTGAGAACCAAAATATATCAAAATTTCATACATAAACAAATTATAATTTCATGACTAAAAACATACTTAACATAACACTTAATATGCATTTCATTTACCATGTCATGACAATAACTAACTCCTGCGATCAACTGCTGGAAGAAATATCGAGCCTGAAAGATTTACCAGTCACAATAAGAATCAAAACAAATTGGATAATATATAAATAAACTTTTTGAGTCATTAAACATGTTCACTGTAATAAAACTTGACTAATTGTTTAAAATTGCATATTCTTTTAATGGTTAAGATAGGCTTCGGTTGGAAATCCAAAAATAAATTTAAATTTTACATTGAATAGAAAAAAAAATGAGTAATATAACATACTTGATCTTCTGCGATTCTTCTTTGGTGAAGAACATGGTAAAACAATTCTCCACCAGCTGCATACTCCATAACTATTGCAAGATGTGTTGGAGTCAGAGCTACCTGCAAACTTCAAAATCCATATTAAACACTTGTTCTTATTATAATATTTTTTACACAATTAATTAAATTCAATTATGTTGTATGATTAAAGTAGCATAACTTTAATTTTATATGAGACAACATTTATAATCTTATTACGATTTTTTAAAGTTACTTTTTATTATTTAAAATAAGAGATTCATGGACAGAGATGAAAAACAATTGTTTGATATTTGTTTCAGTTTACACCCATGATCCTATGAATATGAAATTATTCTTACTTTATTATAATTATACATTATATAACTCCATATTTTTTATGATTGTGGAGTTCATAAACTAATAATAAATTTGCTTTCTTTAATATAGTGTTATATATTAAAATAAATATGTATCTATAATTACATGTAATTAATTTATAATAATAGAAGTCAAAGCAAGTAATTTAAAGTTTTTACAACAAAAGGGGATCATACCTCTTTGAACTTAACAATATTGGGATGACGAAGAGATCTATGGTTTATGATTTCCCTTGCCACCATTTCATGAATCTGCCAAAGGTAGAAATTATGATGAAATTATAAATCATAATTGTAAAAAAAATTTAAAAATATTAACTTTGAAAATATTAAGTAAATTTTATAAAATAAAAATACTTTTTAATCAATGTATAACCATTAACGGTGTATCTATTTAATTAAAAGAAGAGTAGCTGGTATTTACAGTCATGCCACGGTTCCTCTATTCATTTTCAAAGTGTTTTTATATTTAAAACTAAAACGTTCTTTCTGTATTATTTTCATTTGAAAATGAAATCTGATACAAATAGTAATTTTTAATTTTAGAGAAAAAGAAAAAAAATTTGCGATAACCAAAACTAAAATATTCATCTGTTTTTTCAGGAACAAAATATTCAATCTTTTTCAAAATTAAAAATCACCCTACATTAAGAAAAAAATAAGACTACTTTAAAAAAAAAAATCAAACTATTCCCAAGAAACGACACATAAGTGTTTAATATTCTTTCCAATAGAGATGTTTTTTTAAAACATTTTTTACAACAAATTAATGTAAAGGCATTCTTAGAATATTTCATATAAAACATGATTTTCAACAAATTATGATGTTTTCTTAATGTGATCAAGGAAAGTTTCACAGTAAGCTATAATATATTTAGGGTTAAACATGTGTTTAGTAATTGAATTTTAACGCGGAATTAAAATTTGTTTATATATTAAATTTTGGTAATATTTTTGTTTTTAAATTTTAAAAATTAATAGATATAATATTTTAATTAATAATAAAATTTGTCAAACATTTTTCTTAACTGATATACGTTTCAGTGTCAACTAAATGAAAAATACATTTAACACATTAATAAAATACAAAATTTAACATAATTAAATTAAAAATAATATATCTATTTATTTTTAAAATTTGAAAATTAAAATATATTAAAATTTTGAATAAAGATGAATTTTAATCTCATATCAAAATTTAAATTAATTGAAAACATATTTAATTCATATATTTGTTGAGATGATAATTTTATAATATGACAAAAACTTTATAATTTGTTTTAAAACGGACCATACTTTCTATAATAATTTAAGGATGAAAACATATTTTATCAAAATCTAAATTCTACTTTTTAGCATTTTATAAATAAAACAATTATTTGAAAAAAAGAAAAAAACCCTCAACAATCTGGGTTCCAAAGTTGATTCCATATAATAGAATTCAATAGTTGAAGCTGTAAAACAGCATCACACCATCTTAAATTGATGAATGAAATGTAAGAAAACCCTAAATTATAAAAAAAAGGAAATAAAAGTGTACCTTATGTCCCCGTTCCATGAATTTGACAGCAACGTGTTCTTTGGTTTCTCTGTGACGCATAAGTTTCACCACTGCAACTCTCCCATCGCCTATATTCTCTTCTACCAACTCGTATTTCTCCATTAATTCCTCTCTTTCTTCTTCAAACCTAATCACAATTCAATTATCAAACTTCTAAATTCACACTCATCAATCTAAGATATCAATTAACAAATATATATACACAAATGTTTAAGATATAAGATCTTATCATTTCATAAATGATAAAGATAAACAAATCTATAAAAATAATTAAAGATAAGACAAAATCTACACATAAAACTTATGCTTTATTCTAATACTGTAATCTTATCATGTCATACATAATCTCAAATAATCAGATTCCAATAAATAATTAACGTAATTTGTATTTTTCAAAATTATTTTTCTTTTGATAAAAAAATTAATATTACTTCATTAAAAATCATCTTTATATATATATTTATAATGTATATTTAAAAACGTATACACTATCTATCTGTAATGGTTAAATTTAATTTTTAAAGAGGAAATGACTTTTGAGGCATTTAACGGCTACTAGTTGAAGTTATATCTAGTTTTGAATGCGACTGAAACAGCGTAAATCTTTCCAGGAAAAACTCGTTAATTTATACCATAGAACGATACATAATTTTTAAATATATTAATAGATAATAATATAATATTATTAAGTTAATATATAAAATAAAATTATATTTATTAAAAATAAAGTAAAATATATAAAAATATATGAGAGAATAATTACTAATAAATAAATAAAAAATTATAAAAATGATAATCAATTTTAAAAATTTAATAAATAATTATATTTTAAAAGATAAAGTTAGTATTTTAAAATGCGACAAATTTTTATCACGTAATTTTATTTTAAGGATTTTAAATTTAATAACTAATTTTAATTTTAATGTTATGTATTTGTAAATATTTTTTTATATCTAAAAATTTAAAATTTAAAGCAGCACGCACGCTTAATACAACTATACTTTTATTTCACTATAAGTTTTCTTTTATTTACGTTGTACAATTATTACAAATTATAAATAAAGGTAAAATAGAGATAAAATTTATATAAACGAAATGAGAAAATTTGTATTTTTATAGATTAGAGAAAATTATATATAATTAATTTAAATATTAAATAACAAGTTTTATGAAGTAGAACATTGTGAATAAAATATAATTCTCATACACTGTCAATGCAAATATTATAATATTATTAAATTATTAAATTATTTTAGATGTAATTTTTGATACTTAACAAAATTAAAAATCTTATCATACATGAGAATCTAGGATTAGACAACAGTATTAACAAGTTTCGCAAGATTTTAAGTTACATATTGAAAAATAATCCTTTCTTAAGAAGTTAAAAATATTTTATTTAAATTATAATATATAATAACCAAACGAATATAATATTTTTCTTTTATTTATGGAACGAAACGACTTTTGAGGCATTAAGTGGTTATAGAATGACTTTATATAATCACAATTGAATAAAGGTTGTGGAAATTTTACTGAACACGTGTTTTAAAAAAAAAATCTTAAACATAATAAGATCGTATATTAAAGGATAAAGAAAATTTTAAATCTTCAAAATGATAAAAAAAAAAATCCATATTTTAAAGCCACTTCTACTAAAGAAAATTCATTTTAGAATCTACAAAAGTTATTTAATATTTTAGAGTAAAAATTTATCATTTAAATAAATCTTAAGAAACTTTATACTTTAAAACAATGCAAGATCTTACAAACAAATTAAAAAAAAAATGTTTTTCAAGATTGATAAAATAAATATATAAAATTGAATTTAATAAAGAATAAAATCATAATAGTTTTACTTTTAAAAACAAAATCACTGATATGATAGTATGATGGATCAATCCAATATTTTCTGTTGTTTTCGATCAATTTATTTAAGATAGATTTTTCTTATATTCTAAATATCAATAAGTACTTATTGAAATTTATACCCTATTATGCTCTCTATGTTTCTCTCCCAATTAATTTCTCCATTAACTTCAAAATTTTGAAAAAATTACTTCGAAATTTATAACTACGTTGATTTAAATTAATTTATTGAGATATATCGATGCAAATTTAACAAATTTTACTTTTTTTAGTTCAAATACATAAGATAAAATGTATTTCTAGTCTTTCTAAAATTTAGATATTTACTTTTTGTTGGATCTAATTTTCATTAAAAAATCATATAAACTAAATATACAAATATATATATATATATATATATATATATATATATATATATATATATATATATATAAATCTTGAATACAATATTAAATTCAAATTAAATCGAACTAACATTTCACAACGTGAACTGGAAGTTATTATCAACTTGTTATTTATTCATTCTGGATTTTATCGTAACACTTTCTTCCGGTCCATTATATCATAGATTAATCATGCTCGTATTATGAGATTCTAAATGAATAAGAATTAAACACAACTTTTTATTTTCTTTTACAAGCATACTTCTACGATATATGAACACGATGTGTGATCTCATTATTTTAACTTAATAATTTAAATACTTCTATATTAAAAATTCTTCCTCCCACTTGAGTAAGTACAATGATGGTGGATAATATAAATGAAATGTAAATAATAAAAGTTTGATTACAGTAAAAACAAGAGGCTACAAGTTAATTAGTTTTGTAATTTATCTCCACTTATAATCTCTTAAATAGTTTTGTATTTGCTAGTTTTTTCAAAATAAAGTAAATAAAAATAATTTTCTTTAAAATTAAAGAACAATGTGAAAAATTTGATGGTAATTTTGTATTTATTTTAATAATCTTATTGATATTTAATTCCATACATATACAATAGATAAAAATTTAATTTTATGGTACTCACTAATAATACACATGTTTAAAATAATTTGTATTCAGAGAAGATAAAAAAAAGCTTGACATGACACACATAAAAAATGTATGTTAAGTTTGCATGTGAATAAAAGATGTATTATTATAGAAATTTATAGAATATGTATGTTTGAAATTTTCATTAGCTTATTCTTTTTATTTGTAGTTTGTTCGTGTTCTCTTGCAACTATCATTATAATTGTATGAGTATATAAACTTGCAGGTAAGAGCGAGACTAAACCATAGAAATAAAGGTTGTTTTGAAAGTTTTTTATGTTTTTGTTTGATCTATGTGGACATGATGTAATGTGTAATCTTAAATTTTCATCTAGTATTAATCTTTGTAGATATCAATTTTTTTTTTAAGAAGCTTTGACACCAAGAATTAAAACATACACTATATATCTATTCATGTAATTCTCTTACTTGAATTTTGGCCAAGTTTGTTTGATATTCTAAATTGTTATGTTAATATTAATAAATTGACTCTATATTTTGGATTGTTATAGTAATAACATATTTAATGTGCGTTTTTGTACAATTATGAAAATTTAAAGTTAGTGTCTCATGACATTTATACAAATACTAACTCATACTTCCAATAAAAATAACAAAATACATCATTTATCTTGTCTATTTTAAAAATATCAAGACAATTATTTTTAATAGTTGAATAAAATTTTATAATACTATCAACATCCTTTGGGTCAACTTTGTTTTACATTTACCTTAAAAAATAATTGTAGTTATATAAAATAAATTTACTATATTTTAAAAAATACATTACAAAGTGATTCAAATTTACAATCCATAAAAAAATATTGCACCCTTTGGAATTAGTTAATCCTGAATTATCAAATCAACTTTCTAGTTGACTATTTTGAATGTCATAACTCACATTCGAGATCAGATGAGTTTGAAAGTATTTTACAAGTTAATCTATCTAACATTTTGTAAAACAATTACTAAATTCAATAATCCAAACTAATTATACTATCATAACGTGATACTTTTCTCGACAATACAATTCCAAATTTCACACTTACAATTACAAATGGCATTTTCTAAAATATAATTTTTATTGATAGAATCCATAACTACACAAAATTCAAAATACAACCAAATTGTAGAACTTATGAATAATGCAATTCAGTGATGTAATATGTAGAAGTTCGGTGTTGAAAACACTTCACCGACATTTTTTTTGCCTGTCACCGCCAAAGGTAATAAAAAAAAATACCCCTTACAAATATATAAAAGACAAATAAGGTATAATAAAGGGTTCTTTCAAAAGATTGAGGTGCAAGAAGAAATTATGTGGGTGCAGAAAGTAGAGCCCACACTAGATCAGTGGTTTCACTCGAGGTTCCTGTTTTAGACAAAAACCATAATCAAACAAAATTCACACCTTGTTGTTCATTTCATTTCATTCAATTCAACGCAGCTTGTACTGTAATTGTAACCTTAATTTCTCCTTCTTGGACAACGTAAATTACAATTATAGTGCTTCCTGCTTGCTCTGTTCTTTTCTTCCATTCTCTTCTCTCTCTTTTCTCCTGTCCCCGCCATGTTCGTCCTATACCGATCCCTCCTGTTCCCGCTCTTCATATCTCTCTTCCTTTCTTCCGCCTTCGCTTCGGAGTCAGATCACAAGGTAATCAATTCTTCAAACACCCGTTTTCTTTCTCTACGATTCGATCTACTCTCTCTGCGCTGCATTGGGATTTGGATCTGCCCACCCTATCGCTTTTTAGTTCTTGCTACTACTCAATTTTATTATTTTTAGCTTCGGATTTGATGGGATTGCAATGGTTGGGTTTTCCGAGTGTTAGATCTCAACTGGGTTTTTGCTTGTGCTCACACCTTGGTGTCTCTGCAATGTGGGTATTTGCTGTTCGATAATTGGTTTTTTCTTTGCACAAAAGGATTCTATTTGACTTCTTTTTTCTCTTTCAGCTCTGTTGTTAGTTCATGATCTTGGATGGTTTCTTGTTTTTAAATGTTAATTTTTTTAATGCTGAGCTAGTCTTAGGGTTGGGATTTAGCTTGGAATTTGTAATTGAAACACCAAACTGTATTGTGAGTTTTGAGGTGGGAAGTGGAAGAGCTTACATGGTGATTACTGGTTAGGCTTTGCTAGTTGTTGTTGTGTGCATCAATTATCATTGAAGACATAGAAGGATGCACCAGTGGATGTGTGAAATGACTGTGGACTGAAATTGGACACAAAAGAAAAATAAAATGTAATGATGCTTGGAGGTTTTACTAGCACTGTAACTCTATTTGTGTACCTTGTTTTTAGGTTGAAAGTTTATAGAAGAGTGAGTGTAAATTGTAGTCATATCTGCTGTCTGTTGGGAATCTTATAATTGGAAAAAGGTTCCATGGAAAAAAATTGGCTTGTAAAATAATTTACTATTTTGTAGGATTATCTGGGCATCCGGATATTGTCAATCAAATTATATCCTAACATAGGAAGTTTCTAATGGTGAATTAGTTTGATATAGAGTCCTTAAGTAATGTTTAAATTCAGGGCATCATATGCTGTTTTTTTTTTTTTTAATACTAGCAAGTTTGTTATCTGGATCTCTGAATAAAATTGGTTTCCAAGACAAATATTTTGGATTTTCTTACATAAACTTTGAGATTGAATTCGTGTGGACACCCATTGCATGTTTACTAGAATGTTTAAAATTTTGAGCTTTACATTTAGCGTTGGCAATCTGTGATGTAGTAGTATATGTTCCAGAAGACTACTATACACTATATTGTTGATTATCTTAGATTGAACTGAACTTAAATAATAAATCATGTCAATGGCTTAGTAGATACTGTTTTTTCTTCTTCTTTTATTTGGATAATGGTCAGTTTTATAATTCAATTCATGTAGTATCCTTGCTTCCTCTGTAGACACGGTTCCCTACTTGTCATTATCCATAATTAGTTGTAACTTTTATTGAGTTGGTATTCTATATCTGTTACCCTAGAATTTTTCCCAGAGTCAGTGCAACATTAAATATGTAATATTCATTTGTAGTATCAACTGGTGAACAGCTTCTGTTTTTAAAAGAATGTATTCTATTTTATTGCAGTATCAACGTGATGAACCAGTTAACCTTTGGGTGAACAAATTGGGTCCTTATAACAATCCACAAGAAACGTACAACTATTACAGCCTCCCATTTTGTCATCCATCAAGTAATGCTACTGCTGCACACAAATGGGGTGGTCTTGGTGAGGTCTTGGGTGGCAATGAACTCATTGATAGCCAAATTGACATAAAGTTCCAAAGTATGAACGCTTCTGTCATACTATGCATTGCATAGAAGGACTATCAGTTGGCAAACTGACTTTAATATATTGTCTTGTTTTCAGGAAATGTGGATAAGACTGTTTTTTGCCAGATAGATCTCAATGAAGCAAAGGTGAAACAGTTCAAGGATGCAATAGAGAATAATTACTGGTTTGAATTCTTCATGGGTATGTTTTGGTTTCTTTCTTTCACTTATAAAATGATTGCACATTCAAGAAATGTTGGAAGCTTGGAGAATTTTTTGTTTGGTCAATACAGTGAATTATAGGATAACATGTGAAATTGTATAGCAGAAGTAACCAGAGAACACCTAAAAATTGAAACACACATCCCTAGACTTGGGGAAAAAGACACCCGTTTAACTAAAAAAGTCAAAGAGGGTGAGATAATCATACTTCCAATCAATGGAAAACAGCCGTGTGTCTTCTGTCTTTACTAATCTACTGTACTATTTTGTAACTTTAGTTTTCTAGACATACTTATATACTATAATTTAGCCATACCTCAAGTCGATGTGAGATTTTCAACACACTTCCTTATGTTGGGAACTGGACATCTTGTAGGACTACATATTTGTGGGTGTTCTAATAGCGGCCAATAGCCGGTGGCATTATGGGCCCAACAAGCCTTGTGAGGATAAATGGATAAACTTTGGTACCTTCTTAGGAAGTTAGTTTTATGCTTAATTCAACTCTACAATATCAACTTATAAGGTGAGGTTTGCACCTCACTTCTATATAGAGTTTGGCCATATATGTTGCCGATGTGGGATCCCCAACACTCTCATGCCGAGGACTGGACATCCCGAGTGTAGGAATAAATATTTACAAGTGAGCAATAGTGGCTTGATAGTAAGTAGCATATGAGATCGAATGAATTTTATCTAAAATATACTCTTATACCATCTTTGAAAATGGATTTAGGCGTAATTTAGTCTTATAGAAGTGGCTTGTAACACGAGGTTTACACCCAATTATAAACTATAATTTGGCCATATATCCTTAGTCAATATGGGATCTATAACATACCTCCTTATGTCTAGGACTAAACATCTCTAGTGTGAAACTATATATTTGTGAGTGGTTCGATAAAGGGTGACACAATAAGTTCAACAAATCTCGTTAGGATAGATTCCTACAAATTTAGAAAGTCAGTTTAAGGCATAGGTCAACCTTACAAAATTGAATTGTGAAGTGAGGTTTGCATGCATATGCATTTATATACTACGATCTTGTAATATCTCTTGATCGATATGGAATCTCCAATAGGAGTAATGATGTTTAGCATTTGGCATTGAGCGCAAACTTAAGTTGTTATTAGTTTTTTGAATTTGAGGCACTATTGTTTGCTATTATTTTCAATAACAAAAATCCAATTAGTTCTTGAACCTAGATGGGTTGATGAATATTCTATTCGTTCAAAAAACTATCTTGAATCTTAATTTGTGCTTCCCCTAAATACTAAGTTGCATAAGAAAAAAAGTTTACTCAAAAGGTGACATCAATAGCGACAACAAAAGATTTTCAGGCAGTTGGATTAAAGAACTTGTATTGTTTTTGAATGGGTTATTAGAATATATGGAAATGTCCAAAATATCCCGTGCTCATTCTATATAAAAAAATCATTAGAATACTATATTATATATTCTGATATATTATTCTGCTTTAAATATATACCTATATATAATAATATATGCAGACATATTATATAAATTATTTATGAATAAATGGTTTGTATTATCTTTTACAGAATGTTTTATATCTTTTCCTAATTCACCTCATAGTATTGGGTAGGTAGCATCTCTAATAGATTTTTCTAGTCCACATCAAACATTAAATAGTATAAGAGCTTATTTTGTCTTATCCTATCCTATTTTTGTATTTTATCCTGATTGCCAAACTAGTTTTTTGTAAGCATTTTAATATACTTCGGGTGTTAATTTCCATATATTCAGCAGTACAACTGAAAGTATGAAATTAAGGATTCTGTGAAGTAATTTCTTAAGTAATTTTCAATATCTTGGTGTTGAATAATTGTCAATATTGTTCTTTGTTAGTTGTCATAATGTTGTTTTGTTCTGAAGTCTTCTCCTTTTTGTATGTTTAATTTAATAATTCTTGAATACTCTCCTGTTTTTAAACTGAATAACTTACTAGCATCTGTTGTTTCTTACTCCTTCTGGTCTACCCGGTGACCCACAAAAACACAAGTTCAGATGATCTACCTTTGTGGGGTATGTCCAGAACTGCCTCTTCTTTTTCTTTACTTGATATGAATTTGTATTTCACATGCTGATCACTTATCTACGACATTTTCTCATTTTAAGGATATGTTGGTGAGATACGTCCTGATAAGAATGGTGATGGCAAGCATGTCCTTTACACACACAAAAACATTATTGTTAGATACAACAATGATCAGGTCAGACGTTATTTGAATATCTTATGCTATCTTAGACAGGTTATGGATCCTTGAATCTTCATATTAAGGTCTGCTTCCTTGTAGATTATTCACGTCAATCTCACTCAGGATATCCCAAAACCTTTGGAAGTAGGAAAACATTTGGACATGACATATTCTGTAAAATGGGATTCTACCAATGTCACTTTTGGGCACCGCTTTGATGTCTACCTGGACCATCCTTTTTTTGAACATCAGGTACAGCTATGTTTTTAAAATTGAAATGGTGTTGTTCATGGTTTGGTGAATTTCTGTGTGTTAATGCATATTGATCATACCTAAGCTGTCACTGAGAATTTTTCCTTCTTTTTCCGTAGATTCATTGGTTCTCCATTTTTAACTCTTTCATGATGGTTATCTTTCTTACTGGATTGGTGTCAATGATCTTGATGCGAACTCTGAGAAATGACTATGCAAAATATGCTCGGGAAGATGATGATTTGGAAAGTCTGGTGTGGTTTCAAGACTTTTATCTTTAATTATTTGTGGAATATGAATCCTTTCTTCCTCTAGAAGCTATCGTGGTTGTAATTGTTGAATATTTGGTCATTTCTTCCATGATGGCAGGAGAGAGATGTTAGTGAAGAATCTGGCTGGAAACTTGTGCATGGTGATGTTTTTCGGCCTCCTCGCAACTTAGTTATTCTTTCAGCTGTTGTTGGCACAGGTGCTCAGCTAGCATTGCTGGTTCTTCTTGTCGTCTTGTTGGCTATTGTTGGGATGTTGTATGTTGGGTATGTGCATAGCCTTCAACTGACTGAAACATAAATCTGAACAATGAATTCAATGGTATCCTTAGTGTATATGCAATAAGCCTGTGGCAGTGGTTGTGTATTCAATTATTTCTACTTCATACTAGTTAGAACAATTTGTTGTTTGTTCCTGCTCTTTGTTGATTGTCATGTAAGTTTCCTTTGTTGTTTGTCAGGCGAGGAGCAATAGTCACTACCTTCATTGTGTGTTATGCTCTTACATCTTTTATTTCTGGTTATGTGAGTGGGGGAATGTACTCACGGAATGGTGGTAAGAACCTTCTTTAATTTATGCATGTTTGGGTGGCTGTCTGAGATTTCTTCTTTTGGTTTTGAATGATTATGTAATTATTTTTGTCTGTTTGTTAGGTAAAAGCTGGATTAAATCCATGATCCTTACAGCTTCTCTGTTCCCATTCTTGTGCTTTGGAATTGGATTTATCTTAAACACCATTGCTATATTCTATGGGTCTCTAGCGGCAATTCCATTTGGCACAATAGTGATTGTATTTGTCATTTGGGCTTTCATCTCTTTCCCTCTAGCACTTCTTGGCACAGTTGTTGGAAGAAACTGGAGTGGTGCTTTGAATAATCCCTGTCGTGTAAAGACTATTCCTCGTCCCATTCCTGAAAAGAAGTGGTACCTCACACCCTCTGTGGTTTCTCTGATGGGAGGACTGCTACCCTTTGGAAGCATATTTATTGAAATGTATTTTGTATTCACTTCCTTCTGGAATTACAAGGTGAATCAAGCCAATACCATGACTTGTTTTAGTCATAAGTTTGTTTTTTT
>Ga0214542_1004071_pt1 | contig 29244 bp, 19 predicted proteins | sample CNSS1metaG_FD_160096 | JGI IMG/M metagenome (GOLD analysis project Ga0214542, IMG submission 160096) | Root nodule microbial communities from cowpea collected in UCLA plant growth center, Los Angeles, California, USA - CNSS1 | ecosystem: Host-associated > Plants > Roots > Nodule | place: USA...
AGTAACTTGCATTCGTTTGCTCTCTTATGATTAAAATGTTTATGAGTCAATTGTTAATAACCTGCCTGGTCTTGTACATGTTTTATAATATGTTAAATGTTATTTTCACTAGCTTACCCTTTCGTTCTCTGTGTTCTTGTTTGGCTATCTCTTTTGCGATGATCACCTCTTGGTGGGAGCAGATGGGAAGCACATTGAAGGTGGACCTGATGGTAATAGTGGTGCGGCGTAGAGGGTCCTATCACCTCTAGCTCTCAACAGAGCATTTTTATGGCATCAGTGCCTTTTGTTTTTCCTAGCTCTAGAGGTTTTCTTTTGTGTACTGCTGAACCCCCTATGGTGCATGTTTTGTTAGAGGCATGTGTGATAGATATGCCTCATTTTCTTTAAGTACTTCTTGGATGACTGTAATGGTAAATCCTTATGTGTACTGTTTCACCTGATGACTCTTCTATTCCACAAATTATGCGATGTTTATTTAGTAGATTGCTCTATTTAAATGGGATGTCACAATAGATGTCTAATGGAATTACCAGATGGTGAATAAGTAATAGTAACTAAGGACAATAATTTTTCATGGGGCTCTTAGACTAAAAATGTACTTTTTGTACCAAAGTCATTGCAACATTATATTTATATCTCAAATTATAGATGAAAAAAATATTTTTCTTTAATTTATTGATAAACTTTGTGTAATACAAAACCGCACAGTAAGGATGTCCATTACAGTGGCTAAGCGAAAATATGAGCTCTATGTGTATCATGGTGTTCAAAATAAAAGGGTTTGTTAGACTATAACAAATTATCAACTTCAAAGGTATTCACCATTCATACATTCAAATTGTTAAATAGATTTTTTATTCTAGGTTTGGTATGATCTTTCATTTTTTTTTTCTTATTTTTTAATAAAATTGTCATATAAAGACAGTGGTGAACTTAATTGATAAAATGTGAATGTAAGTAATGGTATTAAGAGTACGTGTTTGAATAAAACTTTGAGTACTTTTTGCATATTTTTCTTTTGGTTAAAATACCCTTTTTGTCCCAATTTTTGTTAAGTTTTGTCAAATAAGTTCTAATTTTGGTTTTGCGTTCAAATAGGTCCTAATTTTCGTTAATTTTGTTCAATTGGGTCCTTTTTTGTTAACACCGTTTAAATCATTAACGATCATGAATAGTGGCTGCCATGGGTCACTTCGTAGTTTTTTTTTATTTATTTTTTTTAATTTTTTTTAAATGTACATGTGTCAACAAAACAACGTGCCACGTGTCAAAGTCAATGTTCTATATTTAATTTGGTCCCTATATTTGTTAGTTTTGTTCAATTTAGTTTTAATTTTTTTTAACATGAACCAATTTGGTCCCTATCTAAATTGAAACCAAATTTAATTTTTATATTAAAATTCTCATTTTTTATTAAATATTTTTTTATAATATATTAAAATTCACATCATTATAATTTTGATATAAAAATTAAATTTGGTCACATCTTTGATAGAGACAAAATTTGTCAATTTTAAACAAAATTGAGACTAAATTGAATAAAAATAATAAATATAGGGACAAAATTGAATATAGAATATTGATTTTGACATGTGACACGCTACTGGTTTGACACATGGACATTTTAAAAAAAGTTTAAAAATTTTAAAAAAATTAAATTTTTTTTAAAAATAATAAATAAAAAAATAAAAAAACCACGAAGTGACACGTGGAAGTCACTGTTGATGGTCGTTAATGATTTAAACAGTGTTAGCAAAATAGGACCCAATTGAACAAAATTGACGAAAATTGGGAACTATTTGAACACAAAACCAAAATTAGGACTTATTTAACAAAATTTGACGAAAATTGGGACCAAAAATGTATTTTAACCTTTCCTTTTTGTTTGATAATTGTGATTTATTAGGTCCTTATAAAACATTTTTGCCATGTGGCGCATCATATCGATGATCATTATTGTTGTTTAAATACACTTGTTAAGTGAAGAAAAGGATTTGACTTCACAAAAATAAATTTCTTCACTCTAACTTAATTAAAATTTGATATTTACGTCAAAGTGGTTAGAAATGGCAATGTATAGAATTCACTTGCTTAAACTAATACTTCTCTCTTTTATCACTAGGTCAATTTTATAGCTTCATTACTTGATTAATTTGACATCATCATTCATTATATGTAAGTGATAAGTGTCTAGAATACGTAAAATTTCCATATAAACTTGACATTTGTCATGTTTTAATTGATCATATTTTGTAAGTAAACAACCCATTTTAGATTATAATTACAGAATGAGGTACTAAAAAGAAGAAAAATATTAAATTGATGAATTTTTGATGATTTTGCATCAATTTCTCGAAGAATTAAAAATGACACAATTGGGCCCCAAAATCTAGAGTTGAGCTCTAGTAAGACGGTCAAGGAAGGATCCAAAAAGTGAGTTTTTGAGTTGAGTCACAACAAAGTGGTGCTCAACACTTAAGGTGTTGCATGATTGAGCCAAACAAAATGGTGCTTAGCACTTAAGGCAATGCATGGCTAAGCTACAAGAAAATGGTGCTTAACACTTAAGGCGGTGCATGGTTGAGCCATATGAAGGTGGTATTGAGCCATAGAGGCGGCAAAGATAGACGAAAAACCTCCAGAGAAGGAAACCTTCCTGGCTGAGCGCTAAAAGTTGGGTTGAGCATTACCCAAAAAATTTCATAAATAAAGACCTTAAGTCCTCATTAGAAGCATTGAGTGGAAAGTTATAAATGGAACAGTATAGTAGGAATAGGTTTGTGAGGCTAGAGAGAGATGCTCCTATTGTAAAATCTATGTCTACATGTTGTTGAAGTTGTATTGCAATATTTTGTGAGTAGTTGAACTCTCTCGTGTTCAGGTTTGATTTAATCAATTCTAATTCTATGTACTTCAATTTCTTAGATATTTATCTATGCTTTAATTCAATAGTTTGTGGTTTGATTTATGCTTAATGATGAATTGACAACTCACATGGTAGTCAAAATCGAGATCCTACTCAAGATCGGAAAGGATCGTAAATCGAAAGATCGTAACACGGGTCGTAAGATCCTACAAATTTTATTGTCACTCAAAATTCATAAGTAAATTTCATAATATATGAAATAAAAGAGTACATCACTAAGTGCAAATCAATATCCTACGTTTATAGGAGTAACAAAAGAATGATTCTTCTAAATCAAATAGTCTTCTAAGTTAAATTCACAATCTTTAGCTTCATCATTCCTATCTCCTTCGTCACTCAAATTAGCCATATCTAAGTCTTGATTATGTAAAGTTTCATCTTCCTCAACTTCAACTGGAATCAAGTTCTCATCCAAATCCAATGTTTTTAATGCTCATCTTCCATAATCCACTCTTCATTGGATGAACAATCATCAATGTTAGTTCGAGTTGGTTTTCTTGTTTGTTTCTTCTTGGCTAATTTTGAATTGGCCATAACAAAAACAACATCATTCATTGTGCTTTGCTTTAGCCTATTTCTTCTCTTTGTATGAACCTAAACAAATGCAAAGAAAAATATGATAAGCGAAAACTACTAGTAATTTATTATAGAGATATATTCTAACATTAACTTACCATCTCAAAGGAACTCCAATTAAGCTCATTGAAGCACTTGAAGGGTACATTGCCTTTCTAACATTAATTTATTATAGAGATATGACTAATACCTTTTTTTGACAGCATTGAAAGCCTTTTGAATATTCTCCTTTGCTTGATCCATTGCTTCATAAATGAATCTCATGGCTGGCTTTTGATCCGAATCAACCAATTGAAGCACTTCAATTAGAGGCAATGTACCCTTCAAACAAGTTATTATATTCTTCCAAAATTCCTTATCTAAAACAACATCTTCAACTATTTTACCATCATTGGTTTTAGCAAACTTGCTAGACTTCCATTCATTGCTAGTAAACATTCTAAACAAAGCTCATTTATTCTCATGTAGGCATCTTAACGTCGGGTAACACCGACCTCACCAAATCCCTTCCTTTTGTGAAATGTTGTAATAGACAAATTAGAGAAGATCTTGAATAAATAAAGGTAGTAATTTTTTACCTTTTGGAATAGTCTCCTCATGATTGGGGATCTTCTTTTCATAATCTTCCAACATTAAGTCGACAAAATGTGCAACACATGATGTCCAAAGTAGCCTTTTTCTCTTTGTCATCAACAAGTGGCCAGCAGCTTTATAGTTTGCAGCATTATCGGTGACAACTTGAATGACATTTTCTTCTCCCACCTCTTTCTCAGCTGTTTTAGATATTGCAGAGGCATCTATGGACTTCAAAAACACAGTTCCCTTTGGGTTGTTCACCAAGAAGTTTATTATTGTCCTTCTTTTCTTATCAGTCCAGCCATCGATCATAGTAGTACACCCTATTTTTTTCCATTCATCCCTATATGCTTGTAAAGCAAGGAATGTATTTTGAACTTCCTCCTTTAAATATTTAACTTTGATCTCATGATAAGATGGAGGCTTAAATCCAAGACCATGTCTTGAAACCAAATCAAGCATAGCAATGAATTCTTCACTTTTTGCCACATTGAAAGGTATAACATTGTTATAGAAGAATTTTTCTCATACCTTTCTTAAACATGTTGTTGTTGGTAGTTTGTGTACCAACTACTCTCTTCTTAAAAATATTTGTAGGACTTGAAGCTTCACTATTTTTTCTTTTCTCACTAGCTTATATTGTTTCCTCCTCCATATTCAACCTTGATTTCTTGTTTAAATTTTGATGCAAACCAACAAAAATTTCCCACATCGCTTTCTTCACTTCATCAGTAACATCCTTGGAAGCACCAACATCCTTTTGAGTACCAGCCAAGTGATGCTTCAATCGATAAACTCCCCCTCTTACTACCTTCTAACAGTATTTGCATTGCAACTTTCTAGTATTCCCAACAACATAATTACAATGCTTCCATGCTATATCACTCCTATTTCCTGGGGCATTTTTTGGAGCCACGGGTATAGAGGATTTTGAAGTCATTTCAATAATGCAAAAGTGGATTGTAGTTTGGATGTTGTGAATAGTGTAAGTTGAAAAATTGGTGTGGTGGTGGAGTGGAAGAAACAAAGGGAATGGATGTTTTAGTACACGTACACTGACAGAGTGAAAAAAAATAGAGAGAATAGTGGGAATGATAATTTTACTATGCAATACAATAGTCTGTGTCATGTGTGTCGTGGTAGTTCTATTATTTATAAAAAAGAGAGAGTAGTTTTTTCAATCTTAGCAAAAGGACAGAATTAGTGATTTTTAGTTGCAAACAGTGGCGACAAGGAGAGAATTAGTAGTTTTTTAAGGTAAACAATCACTGTCCCACTTTTTTATTTTAAGAATTAGTGATTTTTAATTGTAAACAGTGGCAGCAAGGAGAGAATTAGTAGTTTTTTAAGGTAAGTTGTATTTTTTTTTTTTTTTTATTTTCTTAATCAGTAAGGAGGATATTTTTTAATCCTAATAAAATATTTTCTTAATCTTTAAGGAGCAGCTAATAAAATATTTTTTTAATCTTTAAAGAGCAGATTTTTTAATCCTAATAAAATATTTTCTTAATCGTTAAGGATAACATTTTTTAATTTTAATAAAATATTTTCTTAATCTTTAAAGAGTAGACTTTTTTTAATCTAATAAAAGGAGGGAAATAATAGGGGTTATTATTTTTTAATCCCGCTGTTTTATTATTGTTTTATTATTTTAATGTTAGATGCCACTTTTTTTAATGTAAGAGAGAGGGAGATTGTAACTTTTTTAAAAAAAAGAAGTTACTTTTACCTGCATCTTTTACGTTGTAGGTTTTACTGTGCAAGTTTTTACTTTTCAGAAACATTGATGGACTTTTAAAATTGGGCTTTGGAAGTTTAAAAGATTAGGTTAAAGATTTAGGGTTTTAGAAAACATGTCTCTGTTTCGTTCGTGAGAGGTTGCTGCTACAAGATGCGAACGTTGCTGCTGCGAGATGCGAAAATTGTCATCGATGTTGTCGTCGACGTTGCCGTGAGACTCAACGTTGTAAGAGTCGTCGTTGATAGAGGGCGCTGCCGTTGCCGCCACAAGGTCTATCTGCTCATTGTTCCTCACTGCTGGAATGGATTGCGACGAGAGGTTGTGAGAGAAGCACCATGGCAATTGGAAGGGACTGCATCACCGAAATCGTCGCTCCCAGCCAAGTTGCGATTTACAACAGAGATCCAACACAATCCATGAAGATCATGTGTTTTAAGTGGAGGCGAGATCAGAGAGGATGCAAAAGATCATAGACTCGTACGATCTTATGTTTTGGGTCATGATTTTGACAACCATGACAACTCATTTATTTAAATGGTTTGGATTGAGTTGGAAGACTGGTTTCAAACTAAGGTCCAATCAAACCATCACACTCTTGCTATAGGCTTCCACAAGATCTAGAGGGTGTGTTGGATGAAAGAGTCTTGCACAATAAAGCAAGGATTCATTCAGCCAGTTGTGGAGAAATCGCACTAGGTTTGAAGTCCTTAGGCTCTAGACTGCAAAAATGGGCCTAGATCTACATAGAAAGAGTATTCCCAAGACATTAAATGATTTGCATATTAAGTAGACAAAATCATCGTGGCACAGTAGAAGAATATGAGATGAAATCCAATCATACCTTCTACTCCACTCAATCTATATAATTACTACTATCTATATTTACATATACTCTTCACTAAAAAAAATCCAAAAATGCAAAAACTAACTATTAATATACTTATTAAATCCATGTAGATATGTTAATCTCCATTTGACTGTTCGAGAATTGATATGGTTCACTTGCCAATAAATTACACAGCTACATAACTCTTTTAAAACTTAATCATGTGTGATGTTGGAACTTTTAGGACTTAAGCCCAATAGACTAAAATTGTTGTGACTTTTATGCTCTAAGTCCAATGAAATAAAATTGTTTTGGCCTTTTGTGGCTGAAGTCCAATGGATCACTTGCAAACTTTTAATCCATCAATAGGAAAACTCCATATGGATTGATCCATTGCAAACTTTTACCTGTGATCACTCGATAGTTTTTGAGTCACTTTCATATGCTCATAATTAAGATAGAAAGAGCGATAAGTTCAATAATAAAAGTCATAAATTCATTGTTGTTGTCTATTCACATGGGGAAAATATGTGAAAATTGTTTGACTTAGAAAAAATGTGTTACTTTTTTTTTATCTCGTAGGATGTAAAAATTGTTGAAATAGAATTCCCTTTGAAGAACTTAGTACTCACAAGTACCCATTATGAATGAGAAATCCATAGTTAAAAGGTAGTCTTCATGATGACAAAAATATTCTAGGTGGGGGCTGTTAGTTAGTAAACCCAAACTTGTAAATTTGCACAATTTTTTTATTTATTTATTTTAATAATATTATATTAATTAATTAATTTATTATAATAAATAAAATCATAAATATTAATAAAAAATTAATAGCATTATTAATTATGGTGAAAATATAATCAATAATATTTTTACATATACTACCAATAATTAGTATAATCAGCGTAAATCTTCACTTTCATACGAAGACAATTTTTTTTTAAGATTTAAGTAATGTTTTTAGTTTCTTAACTTTTTGCAAATTTTGGAATTAGTCCATTTCGAAAGTTTTGACAAATTTAGTCTTTTATCTTTTAAAATACGTGGATTTAGTCATTTTAATCAAATTTTGTTAAGTTTATTTGACATTTCAAGCGCGTTTCATAATACTATTTGACTTAACATTAAAACAAAAATGTGTCAAACAATATAAAAAAAAAACTCAAATACAATCCTGAAATGCGTACGAAACATTAAATAAATCTAACAAAATTTGATTAAAAAGACTAAATCCACGTATTTTGAAATATGAAGGACTAAATTGGTTAAAAGTTTTAAAATGAACTAATTTCAAAATTTACTAAAAAGTTAAGGATGATAAAAAAAAAAAAAACCTTTTTAATGATTACATGTTTGATTTTTGGCTTAATACCTCTTTTGGTACGAGTAAGTGTTTATAACAATTGTTAATGTTTTCCTTCAATATTTTTTGCTCACTTTGATCCACTTGAGGACTCGAAAGACCCATTTTATGCTTCCTGCTTCCTTCAAGATTTAGTAATTCAAGTGTTTCATCATGTAATAAAGCAAGGTCAACATCTGTAATTTCGGATTTAGTAATCCAGCAATCACCATCCCAGCTTCATAATTTTGTAGAAAAGGAAGAAGCCTAACATTTGTAATTTCGGATTTTTCGAATTTCCAAATCTGAAACGTATTTTGGATTTCCAGGATTCTACGGTCTGCAACGTGATTTATGATCTGGAAATATCTAGAATTGTACATGGAGTTAGGTCATTTTCACATTAGGGTTTTTTATATTTTTAAAATCAATGGTAGTTAGGTCATTTCCTTTGGGGCTATGGATGTGCGAGACGAAAATATGGGGTGCAGGAAGAATTCGCACTATTAAAAAATTCTATTTTCCATCAATTTTTGTAGAAAATACTTATAATTTTTTGATGAAAAAAATTATAAGACATTGTTACCAGTATTTTTGTAAATTATTTTGTATAAAACAATTTTTACAATAAATTTTGTAGGACATACTTATAAATTTTATAATTTTGTAGAAATTTTATAATTTTGTAGAAAATAATTATTGACGAAAAAATTATCTGTAAATTAAGATTTTTAGAAAAAATGAGTGGAAAATGACTTTTTTCTTACAAATATTTTTAACAAACTTATAAAAAAATTCATATAATATACAAATTTCTAGTAGTATCGCATAAAAAACAGGCTGAGATAATTAGTTCATAAAAATAGAGTATATACAAAATAAGTGGTGTAGACATTAAAACATTAAGAGAAGATTAAGTTTTGAGTGAATTAAGGGGATATAACTAGATAACTCGTTTATTATTATTTTTGGAAGAGTTAGATCAAAATAAAAGGGCTCAAACTTTTTCTTTCCACCTCCATCTCTTTCCTCTCTTGTTTATTCTTTGTATTTACAAATTTTCTATTATTATTTATTACTTACTTTTTCATATTTTTATATTTATTCTTCATCATGTATTTTATAAAAGATAAAATAAAATGTTTATTCTTATTTTGTTTTTTAACTAATTTTTTAATTTAAAATTAATTTTTAAAATTGTTATTAAAATCTTTTTTCACCCATTTTGTTTAATAACTATTTTTTTTTTCAAAATAATTTTACTTATCTAAACAAATTTAGATGTTTACAGTATTCTTTTAACAAACTGAGACAAGATAAGACAGAAATCAAGAAAGCAAGATCAACCAACTATGATATTATCTTAAAATTAATAAGAGAGAAAATGTAAAATAGAAGGGTTTAAAGGACGCTTTAAGATCTTCTATTTATAATGATAAAAAACTGATACAATGAGAATTTTACGTGTGTATTGAATAAGTTGGGCAATTAACACTCATCCACTTACTTCTGCTGTATATCTAAGGCTTATTTGTGTCTTTTGTTCAATACAGTTTATTAAAAGGATACTTTTAGTCTATTTAATTTTAATTGCGTCTGTGTTTTAAAAATATTTGAAATTTATTTTAATGCATAACTTAACATTAAATTTGTAATGATGCAAGGTCACACAAATTTTATTGGGTTAAATATGTTTTTGTTCTTTAATCTTCAGTGAAATTTAGAATTAGTCTATTTCAAAATTTTGGACCAATTTAATTATTCATCTATCAAAATATGTGAATTTAATCTTTTTAATCAAATTTTGTTAAGTTTATTTGATATTTCAAGCGTGTTTTATAATAGTATTTGACTTAACATTAAAGTAAAAATGTGTCAAACAATATAAACAACTCAAATACAATTCTGAAATTCATACAAAACATTAAAAAAATAACATATTTGTTAATTTTCTTAATAAAATTTGAAAACTTGTTTGATGTGACATTTGAACCTATTATTTCCTGCATTGTCACTAGACACAAAATCACTACTATTAAAAATACACTGTATATAAGTTAAATGTGCGGTGAACTAAACGCTACGTTTTGGTAATGAAAGAATTAAAAGTACAATTTATAAAACGAAATAGACAACAGCTTATACTTTTCTAACGCTATTTATCACTTAATGATCTTCCATTAAACACATTATTTTGAAAATTTGTTGTTATACTTAATTGGTTAAAATAGGATATTATTAATTATTGATTTGACTGCTTTTATTTCTTGTCTGGAATTTGTTTTCTAAATATAGTTAACTTCTATTACCAACTACCAGCAACGATATTTTTAATTTAATACTAAACAAATTATAGAATATTAAAATTAAAAAGGTTTCGTAAATTATAGAATATTTTTAATGTAATAATATTTAGTAAATACAAAAGAAAAATATTATTAAAAATGATGTAGTTTTAATTACAAAATAAAATACAGCATAAATTTGGAATATATGACTAAAAAGCTATTTTACTTTTAGTGAAATGACGAAAGAAATTACTGCATCAATAATATATCTTATTTTAGTAACTAAAGAATGTCACAATAAAAACACAAATTTATAGATAGATATTTAATTAATATGGAGAGATTAAGTTATAATTAAGATTACTAGTACTAACAAAAGTACGGGTAACTGATTATAAAATTTTACAATATTATACTATTTACTTTCATACATATAATTAACAAGTTAATTAATTAGAGTCTTACAATGGTATCGTGGTTACTCTTAAAGCACAATTTTCAAACTTCATGTTGAATATCGTGTCTTGTAATTAGCGACACATAATCTCTAATTAATACGTCAAAGAAATAAAATCTTATTAAAAAAAAAAAGGTATATATCACCTAATGCTGTAAAACAAAAACAAAAAAAATTATTTTAATTTTATTAATTTTAAAAGTGTGAATGATTAATAAATTATCAGGACAAAAATACAATCAAGCCTATATATTTAATTGATTGATTTGATATTAAAGAAATTATATCCTCAAAATAGTTAATAGAATAAAAATTCAAGGTTTAGTTACATAATTAAATAACTTTTTTAATATTTACTCAAATAGATTTTTATTATTAAATGAGAAGTTGTTCGTATTCTTATCGTAGTGTGTACGAAGACATAGTCAACATTAATTTCTGGTTATTTTTTAATTCAATTAATCATATAGACTTACTTAGATAAAGTTATCATTAAAACAACTTAAAGGACTTAAATTAAGTTATAATTTGTAATCTATTTTTACAAATATTAATTAGTAAACAAGTAAAATAGAAACTCTTTCAAATACTTCCTTGAAAACCTCAACAAGTTACTCATGTAATACTACATTAGAAACCCTAATTTAAGTTATAATCAAGTTAGAATCTTTCAACAAATAGAATTAACAGAATTGTGCGTAAAAACGGATAAGTCATGTTCTCTATATATATAAACTAAGTATAGAATTGATGAATATTGTAATAAAAGTGAGTTTTAAGTCTAATTCAACCTCGCAAAATCAGCTAGTGAGGTTTGCATTTCTTTTATATACTATAAAATTGTGTTATCTTTGGACGTGGATTTCCAATATACTGTGATAAAAGCAACAAAAAATGAAGAATTTTGGAGGTAAAAACTGTGGAAGAGAAGATGCAGGAAATGAAACAGCAGACAATCATGAAACCACAGAAGTCTTTTTATTTATGAATTCAGAGTACAAAAGCATCATGTTCTCGTTACGGATTCATCCCATGACACACAGAAGATGCTCTCATTTAACAGAAGATTGAAGTGCAGGTGCCAAGAACATTCATTGATGCATGGCTACAAAGATGAAATTCAGAATGCGACATAGCAGGTAAACTGAAACTCTTTATTTAGTAGATAGTTAACGTGCTACGTTGCATGGTTTAGAAGTGATCATTTTCTTCAACTGGTGGGTGCTTACCGTAAGGGGGCTTGTAGTATGGCTTTGGTTTGGGCTTGTACACGGGTGGCTTATACACTGGTGGCTTTGGCTTGTATGGTTTTGGTTTTGGCTTGTACACTGGTGGTTTTGGCTTGTAAACTGGTGGCTTACGCTTGTAGTAGGTGTCAGACTCAGATTCAGCAAGGCCTTGAGGGGTGAGGATGAGAGCTAAAAGGACCAACACAAGCAAGGATAAGGGATAATTAGCCATCTTGATGATATTGGTGGTGCTGGCTGCTGCATGTTACTCACTGAATTACGAGCTTTTATAGTGTTTTCAGGACTGTGTTCATGCAGGTCTCAATCCAAGTCATTTATTGTTCGCACTGTTAGTGTGTCAAAATGTCAAACGGTTGGTGTGCATTTTTCTAAGGGCAGTGGTCCCATGTTGGGAAGCAGCTATGGTTTCATCATTTAATAATACCCTCTATGTTTATCTCTCGCATTAAACTTTTTTTTTATTATTAATACCATTGTCGAATTTCTAAGTGACACTCCAAGTTTTTGATGATGCCCAAACACCGATTTAGTCTATATTAGAAATTTAAGTATAGAAATGTTGTAAGTCAAGAATGTTTTTAAAATCAAATTAATCATAACATATTCAATTAAGGATAGTTTTGAAGCCAAAAATATCCATTTTAAAAACATATATGTCATCTGTCATAATTAATTAACATATTAATATAATCGATTAATATAATAAACAGTTGCAGGATTTCAAACTGGAATGACATTAATCGATTAGATTCTTTTCATGGTCGATTAATATCATTAGAAAATCAATTTATCTTTAAAAATCTGGTTCCTTCCCATTCTAAATTACAAACTTTGAAATCATAGAGTTGGAATACTAAGATAAAAGAGTTCTTGAAGAAAGTAGTACCGAGTTTATTGGAGATTATTAATGATCAATCAAGATGGATTTGGCTTTAAAGCTTCTAGCTTAACTGTAGGATTGATTTATTAAATTTTCACTTTTAAGTATATTCGTTTCATTTTCTTTTTTGCTTATTTCAATTCTTTATATTTTTATTACTGTGTAGGCGATAGTCTTAATTGCAATTATGTGTAGCATTGTATTAAGGTATGGTTATTGATAGGTTTATCAAGTTTTTGGTCTCTTAGAGTTTTGGATTGTTAAGATGCACTTACAATCTTCTAAACTCCATTTGATATAGTGTAATCTTCTAGCTTAGGTTGCTTAGAAGAAACAGGGTATACCAATGCGACTGAAGGTTGTTAAGAATTCAAGTATGAGTCTAAGTCTCACATTGTCTAGATATGAGAAATTAGCTTTATATAAGGATGAAGAGCCATAAACACATTGTTTTAAGATATTGGATTGAGAGTGGTGTCAATGCCTTATGTGGTTGGACTCAGGTCTCATTGATGTTGTGTATCCCAAGTAAAATCCCTTCTATAAACCTAACAACACTTAATTACACATTCTTTGATTAAATATATCCTATAGGATTATGTTAAAATTGGGATTATGGTGAGAATTACAAGAGTTAATAAAATCATAAATTGTCAAATCCTAACACGAATCATAGATTGTAATTTTTATGATAAAAACAATAATTTATTAAAGCAAAATCAATTTCTTTATCAATACTTCATTAAACTTAAACTTTACAAAATTAGTCATTTTGTAAACTTCTTACAATCTTAAACTTTAATTGATAATACCAAACAATATGAATTTTTAATTGTATTAAGTTTTAATTAAGTTAACATAAAAAAAGGTAAACTTTAATTCTATTTATTTTTAATTGGGTAATGTTCTTACATGGCCGAAATTATCCTCTACAAACTCTTCAAACTTGTTCCAGTAAAGACTCCTTACTCATTCTCAATTGAATTGGAGTGCCTGCAAAAGACACTTTGATTCTCAAATCAGTTTAATACATCAGATAATAGTGAATGTTGTGATGAATGTGTCAATCATTTACCTCGTAAACTATACTATTTATAATAGGTTTATAGGCCCTTACCTGGTTGGGTGTAGGCCATACAAATAATTACCATGATTAATATTATTTATTTGAATAAAATACATTCACTTAAAAATTTGAAAGGGTAGTGTAAAAGAAACGATAATTTATGCGATTTTATTATTTCTTATGTGATACATTACTTGTAATATTATGTAAAATCGTAAAATATTATGAAACAGAAAGAGAAACAAGTCAACAACAAATTATAGGAATTCATTTACATAATCTCTTTACACTACTTAACAACTAATTAACACTGAGGTTAGTATAACATCGAATTAATAAAATTTTAAAATGTTCATATACCAACGTTTTTCAACGACTATACAATGAGAATGGTACTATAGTCTTTGATTTGAGAGAAGCAAATTTCATATTCCCTACCTATCCGTTGAAATTTCAAAGGCTATCGAAATTTAGCAAAAGAATGAAAAATATACACCATATATTTCTGACCAAACACAGTGAGCTGAAATGTCAAAGCACATGAACCAGTGTTGAAAATTTGAAATAATTATTAGGAAATGTTAGATTTATGGTGGATGAGTTGCAGTCGGCTTCTTCTACTGTGACATTATTGCAAAATTATGTAACGGAAATGGCATAAGGCAGAAAAAGACACTTTCATCGTATACTGATAGCTTTTCAATCAGCAGGAAATAGATTAATTAAAAAATGTCTTCACATTAAATTTTGTCTGTTCTTTACAGTTTTTTTATTAATTAATTTTTTCTCTTTTAATAGTTTTATATATAATTGAGTTTGTATATTTAAGGATAAATAATTAGTTTAATATAATAAATATTGATATATTTTATTTTAGTATAATAAAAAAAATTATAATTTTAGTGTAATTTTGAATTATATTAAAGTAATGATTAAAATAATGAAATACGTGTTTGTTTTCCTAAAAATTATTATGAATTTATTATAAAAAACTAGTTTTCATATGTAATTAATTTTAAAAAGCTAACATATCTTTTTTTTCCTATTTTCAGTGCTTTTTTAATTTGGTCATTGTTTAGATTTAAGGTTCAATTAGGTACTATTTTTCATTAATTTGGTCATTTTTCTAATTGTGTTTAAATAATTAATGATTGTGAACGGTGTCCGTCACAAGTCAGTTTGTGATTTTATTTTTTATTTTTGTAATTTTTGTAATTTAAAAAAAATGTCTATGTGTCAAATCAGCATCGTGTCACGTGTTAATTCGTGGTTGTGTCATTTTTTTTTCAATTTAATTAATATATTCATTATTCTTGTTCAATTCAGTCTTATTTTTTGTTAAAATGGAACAATTTTGTCTCTTTCAAATTGAAACCAAATTTAACTTTTATATAAATGTTATATTAATATTTTTATTAAAATTGAAATTTTTATTAATTACTTTTAAAATATTATTTGAATATAATTATTGAATATTTTCTTCTAATATATATTCTGAATATACTAATATTTCTAAATATTTACATTTAAAAATATTAGAAATATTAACTTTATGTTTTACTTTATATTTAGATATGTTAAAAATATTAAAAATATCTTAGAAATATTGAATTTATATTTAACTAATAATTATATTCTATTTAATAATCAAATCTAAAAATTACATTCAATTTATAAGTAAATATAATAATTTATAATTGAATTTAAGAAATAATTAATAAAAATATTAATATAATATTTATATAAAAATTAAATTTAGTCTCAATTTGAAAGAGACAAAATTGTTCTATTTTAACAAAAATTAAGACTGAATTGAACTAAAATAACGAATATAAAAACTAAATTAAACAAAAGAAAATGACGCAATCACGAATTGACATATAGCACTAACATTGACACGTGACACGATGTTGATTTGACACATACACAATTTTTTTTAAATTAACAAAAAATTTAAATTTTTTTTTAATTTAAAAAAAAATAGAGAAAACAAATCATGAACAAACACGTGGCATGACTCACTACTTTTAACTATTCAAACGCCATTAGAAAAAATGACCAACTTGATAAAAATTAGGATCTAATTGAACACTGAAACTAAATGAACACCAAATTGAACACACATAATGAAAATAGGAACCAAAATAGTATTTCAATCTTTAAAATATTACTAAATATGAATTTATTAAAAATTTAAATTATGTGTAACCATATTAGTAATCAATAAAATTCAAAGAAAATTAATAAATTTAAAGTTATTATTAATTTTATATTTTTTAAGGGTTAAATATGTTTTTTATCCTTAACTTTGAGTAAAAATAGAAATTAGTCCATCTTTGAAACTTTGAATCGATTTACTCCATCATCTTTATAAATGCGTGGATTTAGTTCTTTAGATGCATGGAAGGTCGTTGTTTAGATTTAAATTGGGCCATTGTTTAGACTTTGCTTTCAATAAATAAGCTAGAACATTTGTGATTACATGGTGCATAAAATTAGGCCAAGCCCAATTTCCTTCTTGGCCAAGATTCCTTGGCATGTGCTACACATGGAGACAAGCAAGCTAAGCATGACCAAAGCAAGGAGAGTGTGAAGGTGGCAAGGAGTGTGTGACAAGGACACTTGGCGTCATCTTACATCACCTCCTACATGACATGGTCAAGAATTAAGCTTGCTCTTCAAGCTACATCTATGTTTCATTTGTGCTTAATTTGAATTGCATTAAGGAAGCTAATATACTATAAATGATAGCTTCTTATGCACATGTAAGTGACTCTTGAATTTCTACTAGATGTTGGTGTTGAGATCACTCCACACTTCTATTAATTTGAGAGCATACATGGTTATTCTTCTCCTTCAACTCCTCTAGCCACCTTCCACACCATAGCACCACTTCTACTCTTCATCTTCACCAAAAACCTCCATTGTCAAGAGCATTCTATGGTTTTATCATTAATTCCACTGCATTTTATCTTCTTCTTGTTGTCCTCCATGGATTTCCTTCCAATTCTCCATCAAGGACGTCCATCACTATGTGCGTGCGTGCGTGCATGACTGTGTGCGCGTGTGCGTGTAGGTGGGTGGGTGCGAGTGGGTGTGTGTAGGTGCGTGTGGGTGGGTGGGTACGGGTTGGTGTGTGGGTTCGTGCGTGTGGGTTTGTGGGTGGATGGGTGTGTGCAAGGGTGTGTGTGGGTAAGTGGGCACGTGTGTGTGTGTGTGTGTGTGTTTTTGGGTGCATGGTGTGGGTGGGTAAGTGGGTGTGTGCGTGTGTGCTACGAGTGAGCGTGCGTGCGTGTGGGTAAATGGGTACGTGCGTGTGGGTGGGTAAGTGGGTGCATGCGTGTGTGTGTGTGTGTGTGTGTGTGCGAGTGGGTGGGTGGGTGGGTGCGGGTGGGTGTGTGTATGCGTGCATTTGGGTGGGTGGGTGGGTGCATACGTATGTGTGTGTGTGTGTGTATGTGTGTGTGTGTGTGTTTGTGTGAAATTTTGGTTGAATTACTCTTTTGAATCTTTTTTTCGTTCAAAAATGTTAAGTTGGTCCCCTAATTTTTTTTGTTTCAATTTAGTCTTAATTTTTTAAAAATTGATGCAATTGAGTATTTTTCTTGTTAAACTTCTTGAAATAAAGCACAATTTTTTCATCAAATTCTTTCATTTATCCCTTAAAACAAACATCACTACAATCACATCTATATCCCCTCAAATTTATCCACTCATTCTCTTAAATCTTCTCCCTAATCCAAACACACCTCATGTGTCATCTTGGGGAACTTCTTTCTGTATCTTTATAACTTGTTCCTATACTTCAATACATTTTAAAGTTTCAATTTACTCTCTTCTTATTTTGAGTTTTGGAATATACATTTCAAAGATGTTTTAGAATAAACAATCCAGAATACAAAAAAATTTCATTATGGATCGTACAATATGAAAGTCATTTTTTATTGTGTATTCTAAAATGCATAACACAAAATACAAATTTTATATTTTAGATTGTGTATTCAAGAATAGACAACTTGAAATACATAAAAGATTGTATTCTAGAATGTACATTTTGGAATACAAAATAAAAAATGTACAATTTGGGACACTTGAGGACGTGCAGGAATGACACACACAATGACAACATGGTCAGAGGTGATAATGGAGATGGGAAGGAAGAAGAGCGCGATAAGGGCAAGACATAGCCCTTCATGGACGACCTGATCAAACAAGTCACCATTATGAACTTCAAGAATTATCTTTGCACGTTATGAATCAGATCAAGCAAGCCATAATCGTGAATTTCAAATTTGCTTTGAACGATGGTGATGATAGCGGAGGTGGCAAAGGCTTGGGAGATACATGTGAAGGTCAACATCGACTGTGGGTGATGAGTAATGGAAGAAGAAGAAGGGAAGGGATGCACATGAAGGGGGAAAAGGATGGAAGATAGAAAATAAAGACAACAATGTCTTTTAGCCTGGTCTATAAGGGTGGAGGAAGCACCCATCATTTTGGTTTCAGTTCTTAAATGATACATTTTCGTATTTTACTTCATACACCCCATAATTATTATCTCTACTTCATTAGGTGAAAAGCCCAAAATACCCTTTGAATTATAACTTTACCCTATTCTTCTTTGAAACCTTCACTTTGTCCTTAGCTTTAAGGTTTGCATGAACCGTTGTCGACCACCTATGCACATTTTTGCTGCATCATTGCACTTGCGACCGCATTTTTGTTTTTGGAAGAACAAGTTGGTTTTAGATGTTGCGGAAGATGAAAGCGGTAACAACATGGACAACTCTCACCAAAACATTAAAATCTCAATTTAGATCGTCTCCCTTCGATGTTCGATGGTCAAATTGTTTAAACTACAACAAGATGGCTCAATATCTGATTATTATCTTGCAAATAAGACTAAAGGATTGAATGAAGTTATGCTAAATTGTTTTATCAGTGGTTTGAATGGGGATATTAAGCATGATGTAATTCCTTTTTCTCACCGAATTTTCTACATGCAATGGCATTAGTTAAGTTGTATGAGGAAAAGTATATGCCAAATCAGAAAGTTCAAGTTACACATCCTATGAAATTTAGCAATTCTTCTTTTATCGGTTCTTCCAGCACGACGAAACCTAGAAACAATCCTAAAATGACAAATGCAAAAGCTACATTACCACCATTATTACCTAATCCTCCAGGACCACCATTGAAGAATTCTAATATTAAGAGGATAAGCCCAAGAAAAATGCAACTGCACAAAGACAAAGGCATGTGTTATTTTTGTTATGAGAAGTTTTCATTTAATCACAAGTGCCCTAACAAACAAGTATTTGTCTTGCAATTGGAGGAAGATGATTCTTTTTCTATGGATAGTAATGCTAAAAAACAAGAAGAACCAAAGCTGGCAGTGAATGACGATCATCATTTATCTTTTAATACTCTTAAAGGAGGCTTAGGGGTGGGTACCATTACACTCATGGCTCATGCGACAACTATGCCAATAAGAGTATTGATAGATAGAGGCAACTCAAATAATTTCTTACAGCCAAGAGTGGCTAAAATTTTAAAACTCCCAATTGAAAAGGCCATCTCGTTTAAAGTTATGGTGGGCAATGATAATTACATGGATCCGAAGGGCTTGATTCAATAACTAACTTTGCAGGCACAACGCAATGTGTTTACATGCCTGTCTTTTCTTTTGCCTATATCAGGTGCAAACTTAATATTAGAAGCAAGTTAGCTTGAGACAATTGGCATTCATCTGGTGGATTATGAGTCCTTACAACTTAAATTTTTATATGATGGACACTTAACTACATTACAAGGGGAGAAAGACAGGTTACTTCACACAAATCAATTACATCAACTCAAACAAATGATGCATATTGATGCTATTGCTCAAATCTATAACATGGAAATTATGCAAAGTGACACTCCTATTGCACTGTTGGAATTACCTAATACAATAAAGCCAAAACTAGCACTCCTATTACATACTTACAATACAATTTTAAGCACTTCTAATGGACTTTCCCCATCCAAATCTATGGTGCATTCAATTCCCTTATTGGAAGGATCAAATCATATTAAAGTAAGGCCACACTACTACCCACACAACTAGAAAGAAGAAATTGAAAAATTAGTGTAAGGAATGTTGATGGAAGGCATAATTCAGTAGAGTAAGAGTTCATTATCTTCTCCAATTATCTTGGTCCAGAAGAAAGATGGGACATGGATCGTATGCAACGATTATAAAGCTCTCAATGCTATTACTATTCAAAATAACTTTCCAATTCCTATTGTTGATGAATTAAATGATGAATTGTATGGAGCGTGTTTCTTTTCAAAGTTGGATTTGAGGTCAACTTATCATCAAACTTTGTTAAATCTTGATGATCGACACAAAACCGCTTTTAGAACCCATCAATGGTTATATGAATAACTGGTGATGCCATTTGGGTTATCCAATGCACTTGTAACCATTCAATGCTTAATGAATCAAATATTCAAGGGCTTGTTGAGAAGGTTTGTGTTAGTCTTTTTTAATGATATATTAGTTTATAATAAGAATTGGAAGGATCATCTGCAGCATATGGAGATGGTGTTAAAAGTTTTACAGTAAAATCACTTGTTTGCAAAATTATCTAAGTGTACTTTTGGAGTGCAACAAATTGGTTATCTAGGCCACACATTATCGAGTAATGGTGTGGCTATAGACGTACAAAATTGGAAGTAGTACCTAGTGGAGGCTGCCTACAACACTAAAACAATTAAGAGACTTTTTAGGCTTAACAGAGTATTATAGGCATTTTGTTAAGGGGTATGCACAACTGGTGGCACCACTAAAAAATCTTTTTAATAAGGACTCTTTTAAATGGTCTCCAACAACAACAAAAGCTTTTAACGATTTAAAAATTGCTCTCACAATCGCGCCTGTCTTAGCCATTTCAAATTGTGATGACTCTTTTGTCTTAGAAACAAATCTTTAGGAGTAGGCATTGGGGCAATATTAAGTTAAGGAAAACATCCCATTGCGTATTTTTCAAAGAAGTTGTCAACAAGAATGCATAAACAACCATCTTATGCAAGAGGGTTTTATGCCATCACATAAGCACTATCCAAATTTTGACATTATTTGTTGGGCCACAAGTTTATTATTAGGACAAATTAGAAGAGTTTGAAACAACTACCGGAACAAAAGTTGCAAACCCTTAAACAAAAATAGTGGTTGCCCAAATTTATCGACTATGATTTCACAATTCAATATACTTAAGGAAAGGAAAATATTCCAGCTAATTCCTTATCCAGAAGCATTTTTATGGCATGGTTAGAACCCTCCAATACATGGCTATAGAAAGTGGCTTCTACTACAAAAAAGGGATCAATCCTTGATAAAAATCTATCAAGATTATATTAACAATGGTGGAAAGAGTGGAGATTATAGTTTGATGCATGAGGTTCTGATTTGGAAAGGAAAAATTATGTTCCCAAAGGAAAAGGAGTTAATTAAAATGATCTTGTAGGAATTGCATACTTTTGAACTAGGAGGACACGCTGGACTCACTTGAACAATGGCTAGGATTAGTGCTCAATTTTATTGGCACAAAATAAGAGAAGACATCAGAAGATATGTGCAGGAATGTATGATATGCCAAGAAGCCAAAGTGAATGAATCAGTGCTTATTGGATTGTTGCAGCCTTTCCCTTTCCAAACCTCATTTGGGAGGACATTGCCATAGACTTTATCACGTCATTACCAGCATCTCAAAGATACTCTAACATTATGGTGGTCATTGATAGATTGTTAAATTCGCTCATTTATTCCATTGAAATCAGGGTTTAATAGCAAAATTGTCATAAAGGCATTCATTCAAAATATAGTGAAGTTATATGGCTTTCCAAAGTCATATATATAAGACCGTGATAGGGTCTTTATTAGTAATTTTTTGAATAGTTATTCAAATCCTAGGGCACTACATTGGCTATGGCTTCAACATATCATCCATAATCAGATGGCCAAATAGAGAATTTAAACAAGACTCTAGAACTATATATAAGATGTTTCGTGTTTAATCACCCTAAAGACTAGTTGCAAATGCTGCCATGGACTCAATACTGGTACAAATCGTCTTTTCACCATAGTATGGCAATGTCTCCTTATCAAGTGGTATATGGAAATGCTCCACCTTCCATAATTAGGTATGAATACAATGAAAAGGATCCACCATAATTGCAAGCTAAGTTTGCATGCTCAAGATACACTCTTAGCAGGATTAAAAGAGAAATTACAACACTATCAGAATTATATGAAATTGTAGGCTGATAAAAAAAAAGAGATGTACAATTAAAGGTAGACGACTTGGCCTTGGTTAAATTACAATCATACCAACAACATTTTGTAGTGTTAAGAAAGAATCAAAATTTGAGCCTTAGATATTTTGGTTCGTTTGAGATCATTGAAAAAATTAACAATGTTGTGTTCAAATTGAAATTACGAGATTCACCAAATATTTATCCAATGTGATTCCCAACACTAAGAATCACACAATACAATAATATTTGCACTCACGTATTATTCAGGACACAACTATTTGCACTCATTATTTAAGACAACAGTAACTCTTATGCTAGTCCAATGGTTCTTGTCGAAAAAAAGAATAGGTCTTGGAGACTTTGCGTGTATTACCAAGAATTAAATAAGGGTACAGTAAAAAATGAATGTCCAATTCCTTTAGTAGATGATTTGTTGGGTGAATTGTTAGGATCTACTATTTTCTTTAAGATTGATATGAAAAGAAGAGAAGAACACATAAGAAGAGAAGAAAAGAATGGGAGGTGTGCACTCACACAAAGACGTATAGAAAAAGGGAACTAGAATGGGTTGCCATAATAGAATTGAGGTAAAAATGTTTGATTACAATTACACGTATCCTCTTCATAAAAGCAATTCCTATATATCTATGATTGATAACCGCTTCAAAAAGGTGACCCCTTCCTAAAATATTGCTTGCTACAAGCGTTATCTATATCAGATGGAGAAGAAAAAAAAAAGATGTTGTGCCTGGTGTGTCTCGTGGAGTGCAAAAGAAGAAAGAAAAAAGAATGGAGGTGTGTGAGATGCATTTCGAATTCCACATTTTAGGATGTATTATAGGATTTGAAAATATGTTTTGAAATATGTATTCTAGAATGTATTAAAAAATGGAAGTGAAGAGGTCATTTCTGTTAGAATTAATTGACGGATTAATTCTATTAGTGACTCATTTGAAATATTATGATGAACTCAATTGTGATTTAATAAAATTTAAAAACCTATTGGTTATTATTATGGGAAGTGATAATAAAATAAAATAAAGATTAAATAAAAACCAACTTGGTGGACGTTGGTTTATAAAAGGGATTGGGGTTCTATCTTTGGCCATAAGGTTCTTTTCACAGTAACTCATCAAGAACGTGTGGGAAAAGAAAAGAAAGGCAAAGAGATAGATTGGGAAACGATGGTTGAAGAGCACACATAATACAAATGGAAGAAGGCATATTCACAGGATCTCTCATGGATCAAGATTAGTGCTCTATTATGTTTTATCGTTTGAGAATCATAAACCTTAACGATCCTTAATTAGTTAACATGTGGTATCAGAGCATGGTATTATAGGATTTATGATTCTCCAATTTTATGACGATGATTCCCTAATTTTAATGAACCCTAATTATAGAATTTAGGGGTTTTAATGTTTTTCCGCTGCGTTTATGTAAAAGAGAACCGCTTCTCTTTTGATTTGAAAACCACGTGTTAAAATCGTTGTCAGTGGCATGAAACTAGTTTTTGGTGAAAACTATCATGCGTGGTTTAATTTGGAATTGGAAAGTCTTTTTTTGTTTTACGTGATTCAGTTACAAATTGAAAGGCATCAACAATTTTATGTTTATTGAATTGTATTAAGTTTTTTTATTATAAGTGTACAAATGTTGAATGCGAAAGAGTACGATGCCACGATGTCTCCTGTACGAATAGGATTAATTGGAATTGTGTGTGTGGTTTAACTGCAAATAGATTGAACGTGCCATTAATTGGAATACGTGCCTAATTGAATTCATTGGATTCATGTTTTCCACTACTGTTACGTGTGAATGTATGAAAGTGTTTTTTATTTTAATGTGAAAGTATGAAAACCGTTACTGTGAATATGCCAATTCCAATTCATTTTCTCCTTACGCTATTTTATTTATTAAGATTAAAGTGTAATGTTTTTATTGGTTTACGTCACCAATAAAACTAATCTTAATTATTTTATTTATGTAAATAATTAATAATTTTATTTTAATTTGCAATAATATGTATGTTTGTTATTGATAAATTAAAATTAAAATTAATGAGAATGCTATGTATGGTTTATAGTAATTAAATGTATATTTATTTATTTATTTGAAATAAATTATGATAAATTTCGTTAGTTACCAAAATGGCCAAAATTTTAAAGTTTTGTGATTTCAAATTATTAATGTTTTATTTCAATTACCCTTAGTATGGATGTTAATTTATGAATAGTTGATTTATGGGTTAATTGAAGTTCATTATTATAAGGCATTTCAGAATCGCCCAAAGGTTGATTAATTGTTCTTATAATTAATGAGCATGATTGTAGATAATTTTGTATGTGTCACTAGTTTTATTTATATACCTAAAGGTAGTAGGTGATTCTAGTTAATGCATATTTTAATTATCAATAATGTTATAATATGATTAGCATCATCATGTTTATGTTTGTGTATTATTGGATCTCCCAAAGGAGAACATTAGTATGCATAGAATGATTGTTTATGTCTGAATTTGTTTTTATGTTTAGTTTTATGACTCAAAGCATTAATGTTAGGCATGTGTTAATTACAGTCTTTGTTCCGGTATCTTTACACTCGCATGCTTCGTCTGTTCCCGTCTTTAATGGGTTGAATTTCCCTAACTAGAGTGAGCAAGTCCAATTTCACTTAGGTGTGTTGGATCTTGATCTAGCTTTTCAAGTTGAAAAGCTGGTTACTATCATGGATGCCAGTAGCAATGAAGATAAAGCTTGGGAAAGTTCAAGCAGACTTAGCTTAATGTTTATGAGAATGAGCATAGCAAGCCATATTAAGTCAGCTCTTGCCAAAAAAGATAACGCAAGAGAATTTATGAAATTGGTGGAAGAACGCTCCCAAACTACTGATAAATCTCTCGTTGGGACACTGATGAGTATGTTGACCACCATGAAGTTTGACGGTTCATGTACTATGCATGAGCATGTGATCGAGATGACAAATATTGCAGCAAGACTTAAGTCTCTAGGAATGGCAGTGAATGAAGGTTTTCTCGTGCAGTTCCTTCTAAACTCATTACCGTCTAAGTATGGTCTGTTCCAGATGAACTACAACATCATGAAAGACAAGTGGAATGTGCATGAATTACATAGTATGCTAGTTCTAGGAGACCTGACTGAAGAACTTAGGAAGCCACTCTATTCAATATGTGAAGAATCAATGAGCTATTGGAAAGAAAGTTGCTAAGAAACATGGAAAGGGTAAAGGATCAATGAAGATTGACGAATCCTCAACCAAAATCCAGAAGAAAAATGATAAATGTCATTTTTGCGGGAAGTCTGGACATTTCCAAAAGGACTGCATAAAGCGTAGAGTTTGGTTCGAAAAGAAAGGTGAGCATAACGCTTACGTATGTTTTGAATCAAATTTAACTGAAGTTCCCCATAATACGTGGTGGATTGATTCTGGATGTACGACTCATGTTTCTATTGTGATGCAGGGATTTCTTACAACCCGAACCATAAACCCAAGTGAGAAGTTCGTCTTCATGGGCAATAAAGAAAAGGTTTTAGTGGAAGCGGTCGAGACTTATCGTCTAATCCTCGACACTAGATATCACTTAGACCTTATGGATACTTTTTATGTACCTAGTATCACTAAGAATTTAATTTCTTTGTCTAAGCTTGATGTTGCTGGATACTCTTTTAAGTTTGGGAATGATTGTTTCAGTTTGTTTAAGCGTACTTTTATGATCGAATCTGGTACACTTTATGATGGTCTATATAAATTGAATTTGGATAATTTATATGCTGAAACTCTTTTGACTTTGCATCACAATGTTGTCACTAAACGTAGTTTAGTGGATGAACAATCTACTTACTTGTGGCATAAACGTTTGAGACATATTTCCAAAGAAAGAATGCCAAGATTAGTAAAGAATGAAATCCTTCCGGATTTAGATTTTATTGATCTGAATGTGTGTGTGGATTGTATTAAAGGAAAACAAACAAAACACACAAAGAAAGGAGTCACGAGAAGCACTCAGCTTCTTGAAATCATACACATTGATCTATGTGGTCCGTTTGATGTAAATTCTTTCAATAAATAGAAATACTTCATCACCTTTATTGATGATTTTTCGCGTTATGGACATGTCTATCTATTGCATGAGAAATCTCAATCAGTGAATGCCTTGGAAGTTTATATAAATGAAGTGGAAAGGCAATTAGACAGAAAGATGAAAATCGTAAGGTTTGATAAAGGTGGTGAGTATTATGGAAGATATGATGAAAGTGGACAACACCCTGGTCCGTTCGCTAAGTTCCTTGAGAAACGTGGTATTTGTACTCAATACACAATGTCAGGCACACCACAACAAAATGATGTATCAGAAAGTCGTAATCGAACCTTAATGGATATGGTTAGGAGTATGTTAAGTAATTCATGTTTACCTGTATCATTGTGAATGTATGCTTTAAAGACTGCCATGTATTTGTTGAACAAGGTTCCTAGTAAAGCTGTTCAAAAGACTCATTTTGAGTTGTGGACGAGTAGGAAACCCAGTTTGAGACACCTGTATGTTTGGGGTTGTCAAGCAGAAGTAAGAATATATAATTTGCAAGTAAAGAAACTGGATGAAAGAACAATCAGTGGATATTTCGTTGGTTATCTAGAAAAATCAAAAGGGTATATGTTTTACTGTCCTACCTATAGTACAAGAATCGTTGAAATTAGAAATGCTCGGTTCATTGAGAATGGTGAAACCAGTGGGAGTGAAACTTCACGAAATGTGGAGATTAAGGAAGTTAGATTAAATTTCCTATAGCTAGTACTTCTTTATCAAGAGTTGTTATTCCACATGTTGTAGAAACTCACAACAATCAAGAAGAATAACAAATTAATGATCACGAGGTTAACAATGAACCAATAGTATAATAACCACAAGAAATAGTATTAAGAAGATCTCACAGAGATAGAAAGTCTGCTATTTCGAATGACTATGTGGTTTATTTACAAGAGTCAGAAAATGGCTTAAGTATTGATAATGATCCAATTTCTTTTTCAGAAGCCATTAATGGTGATAATTCTGATAAGTGGTTAGATGCCATGAAAGATGAGCTTAAATCAATGACACATAATGACGTACGTGACCTTGTGGAATTGCCAGGAAGATGCAAGAGAGTTGGGTGTAAATGGGTCTTTAAGACTAAGCGTGACTCTCAAGGCAATATTGAACGTTACAAGGCCCGACTTGTTGCCAAAGGTTTTAGTCAGAAAGATGGCATTGACTATAAGGAAACATTTTCGCCTGTTTCTAAGAAAGATTCTTTTAGAATTATCATGGCATTAGTAGCTCATTATGATCTTGAGTTGCATCAAATGGATGTTAAAACTGCTTTTTTGAATGGGGATTTAGAAGAGGATGTCTATATAGACCAACCGGTGGGGTTCGATGAAGAAGGAAAGGAGCACATGGTGTGTAAACTTAAGAGATCGATATATGGACTTAAGCAAGTTTCTCGGCAATGGTATCTTAAGTTCAATGATACTATTGTGTCCTTTGGATTTAAGGAAAACAATGTTTATCGGTGTATATATCTGAAGGCCAGTGGGAGTAAGTTTATATTTCTGATTCTGTATGTTGATGATATCTTGCTTGCGACTAATGATCTTGGTCTACTAAGTGAGACTAAGAGGTTTCTCTCTAATAACTTTGAAATGAAAGATATGGGTGAGGCATACTATGTGATAGGAATAGAAATATTTCGTGATAGATCACATGGACTGTTAGGTTTGTCTCAAAATGCATATATTAATAAAGTTTTAGAGAGATTCAGAATCGATAAATGTTCAGCATCTCCCGTTCTAATACAGAAAGGAGACAAGTTTAGTCTCATGCAATGTCCAAAGAATGATTTGGAACGGAAACAAATGGAAAATATCCCTTATGCATCTGTTGTTGGGAGTTTAATGTATGCTTAAACTTGTACGAGGCCAGATATTAGCTTTGCAGTTGATATACTTGGTAGATATCAATGTAATCCAGGACTGGAGCATTGAAAAGCTGCAAAGAAAGTTTTAAGATACCTACAAGGAACAAAGAATCACATGCTTACTTATACAAAATATGATCACCTTGAGGTGATAGGTTATACAGATTCAAACTTTGCTGGCTTTGTGGATACAAGAAAGTCTACATTTGGTTATGTGTATCTATTGGCCGGAGGAGCGATTTCATGGAAAAGTGCGAAGTAGTCTGTCATTGCTGCATCCACCCTGGAAGCTGAATTTGTGGCATGCTTTGAGGCCACAGTTCAGGCTAATTGGTTGCGAAACTTTATTTCAGGACTTGGAGTAATCGACAGTATTTCCAAGCCGCTGAAAATTTATTGTGATAATTTCGGAATAGTCTTCTTTTCTAAAAATGACAAGTATTCGAAAGGTGCTAAGCATATGGAATTGAAATATTTTGCCGTTAAAGAAGAGGTTCAAAAACATAGAGTGTCAATAAAACATATTAGCACAAATCTTATTATTGCTGACCCTTTAACAAAATAGTTATGGCCTAAATTGTATGCTGGTCATGTAAAGAATATGGACATTATGTCTACTAGTGAATGTTAAATGTTGATTATTAATGTTATTAATGTTTATGTGACACTCTGAGCTCCCTAATGTATAAGTTTCTGAAATCTGTGTTTTCTTCTTTATGTTTATGCATGCAAATTATGATGAAGAAAACAAATTATGTTATGTTATTGCTTTGTAAAAATGACATTACATTTGAACCCATTATGGACTTCTCGTTTTAAGGTCATATTAAGGAGAAAGGGATGATATAGTAGTACATGGAAGAGATCATGTCGACCAGTGGCAGATTTTGACCAAAAATTTTGGAGGGGCCTAAATAATATAATTTTTTTATCATTAAATTAGATTATTAGTGTAATGTTTCAAAAAATAATTCTTTAAACTAAACAATTGGATCATTAGATTAGATTATTAGTATAATATTTTAATATATGAAGAA
>Ga0214542_1004074_pt1 | contig 29228 bp, 12 predicted proteins | sample CNSS1metaG_FD_160096 | JGI IMG/M metagenome (GOLD analysis project Ga0214542, IMG submission 160096) | Root nodule microbial communities from cowpea collected in UCLA plant growth center, Los Angeles, California, USA - CNSS1 | ecosystem: Host-associated > Plants > Roots > Nodule | place: USA...
TCATGTCCTTCGCCAATCATCCGACCCGTACCACGTTCCTGTATGACAAAAGAGTTGGCATCAAAGGTTACTGAACAATTTAATGATTTTGTTAATTGACTTAAAGAGATGAGACTAAAGGGACACTCAGGAACGAAAAAGAACAGATTTTAAGTTCAAAGAAGGAGAAAGAGAAACTTGACCAATTCCTTGGGAAGCTACTTTGGATCCATTAGCAAGGGTTATGAAATGAGATGTTTTAGGAAAGGAGAGAGAGGAGAACACGGAGATATTACCAAAAATATGATCAGATGCACCTGAGTCAATAATCCATGGGTTGTGACTCTCCGTAGATTGTGAAATGCAGGCAATTGACAAACTAGGAGTTGTAGATGATTGAGCTAGGTTGCTGGATTTCAACTTTAAATATTCCTGATATTCATCTTCAGAGAATTTTGTCTCAGAAATTTCAGCTTTGGAAATATTGGCTATCTTTCCAGGAAAGCCATGTAGTGAGTAGCAATTCTCTTGAGTGTGGCCCATTCTTTTACAATATGTGCATTGGGGACGCCCTCTAGCACCACGCCCTCCTCTAGCACCACGATTTCCTTTACCACAAAATGAAATCATAGTAGAAGACTCAGCATTCTCTTGGACATTTCTATGCTTAAGGGATGGAACACGAACGAGATGTGTTATCAGGTTCTCCATAGAAGGGACTTCTTGACTAGTTAGAATTTGATCCCTAATATGATTAAATTCCGGATTCATTGCTCGAAGAATCATAACCATGTAAAACTTATCCAACTTTCCTTTTATTTCTTCTAATGAGTCCACTTCAAAGAACACCTTTAATTCCTCAACAGCAGATTGAGGTTCAGCCATAAAAGTTACCATATCATTGTCAGATTGCTTTAAAGAAGATAGTCGATTAGCCGAATCGTAGAGCCGTTGGATATCATTTGTGAATATATTTTGGGCCTTCTTCCAAAAAGAATGACATGTTTTAAAGGCCCTAAGCGTACTCAAAATATTAGGCTCTACTGATTGCCAAAGTAGAGCACAAAGCTGAAAATCAGTTTTCTTCCATTGCTGAATTTGATCTTGTGGCACTGAGCTTCCATCTTCTTCCAAATGATCATGAAACCCTTGACCAAGGAACCAAAGTTCCACAGATGCAGACCAAGACAAGTAATTTTTTCCATTTAATTTTTCCGAAATTATGGAAGTAGTGCCCGAAAAAGATGGAATACTCCCTGAAGACATGATAAGTTGACAGTAGCTGGTGGACTATCCGAAAAAAAAAAAATAGCAGAACCGAACAAAAAACAGGGGTTCAAGAAAGAATCTTAGGGTTTTAGGAGAGAGAACCCTAGGAGACTCACCAAAACGCTGTGAAACCAGAAACGAAGGACAAATATGGACTCACGATGCTCCGGCGAGTCAGACGAAGGTGGTCTGGAGATGATCCGGTGACGGGACGGCGGCGCGTGAAGCAACAAACGGAGGCGCGACCACCGGGGTTGGATTGCGCTCCTCGAGGCGACTCGAACCCAGGTGCTGGATGGCAAAAATACGGCGGCGGATGGCGGCAGCCGACGGCGGACAGCGGCGGACGACGGAAGACCAGTCCTTTGACACAGACAGGCAGAGCGGGATCGACCCACTCTGATACCAACTTGAAATTAAAGAGAAGAAGATTTTAGAGTGAATTTGAGAGTGTGTGTTCTCTCCTCTTAGGTTTCAATATTTATAGTACATGAGATACAATGGATGAGAGGAAAGAGGAGAATTCTAGAAGATGCTCCTAGGAACTAGAAGTAAAGCATGCTCCTAGAAAAATGAATCTCCTTTAAGACTATTTATTCTAACAGCAACATCCTTGTAGCATTATACTACAGAGAACCATGCTTAAGAAATCATATTCCAGGAACTCAGCTCATGGACTACGTTTCAAATCCATAGCTCACTATGGACAGGAGTAATTTGATGCATTCTGTCATCCTTTATAGTGTAATTAATTAAATTTATATCAAGAAACGAGAAAAAAATTGATATACTGTAATTATTTCAATAAGTACATATTTTCAGGAATAGAAAAGCAAACACATTTTGCAAGCACCTGTGTGCCATGCTTTAGAATCAGAGAAAATCTTATTTGTATGACATGCATAGCCAAGTTATTACAAAATATAGATATTAAATCTAAAGGGAAAACCAGTATTATTAGAGTAAAATAAGTATTATGAACTAACATTATCAACATCCCACACCCTGACAGTTCTGTCATACGAAGATGTTGCAAGGCGAGGCATGCTTGGACTGAATCGGACATCAGTGATTAAAGAAGCATGCTCTTCAAGAGTAGCCTTTTGTTTTAGAGTATCTGTGAACCATAAAACAGCCTGCATTATGAAAAAAAAAAGGAGAGAGAAAATGTTACATTCTATATATAAACAGATTAAGTAATAGAGGCTTTTATAATTTTGTTCTTAAATTTTCAAAGCAGATTAATGCTATGTTCACAGCAAATTTGCGTGAAATTGGTTGAAAAAGAAAGCAATAAATAAAACTATTTCCCAGAATAATGTATAAACTAACCTTTTTGTCATGTCCACCACTAGCAAGCAATTTCCCATCAGACGAGAAATGGCAACAGACAACTTTGTTAGTGCTTGCACGTACAGAATTCACCTGAGAAAATGTAAAACCTGAAAATAAAGTGAACCAATGGCCTCAGTTTCTGCAGGTATAACTATTTATGCAAGTCAATAAATTAAAGAGTAACCACCTTCAAAAACAAAGTATATAGCTTTCAATACAATAAATCCAGAGTAATCAAGGAGCCCTTTGACATATATGAATTTGGCCTAATGAGCATTGTAGGGTGTTGTCCAAAACATTTTGTACAACTAAGCAAAATGAGCTAGTTTACATTAGGATATGGTCCAGCCTTTCATTTAAAGTTAGGACTACAGCACTTAATATCAATATTACTGATGACATGCGGAATGTTTACATCCTAGGTGTGCCGATGGTCCTTGGACCACATTTTATTGATTGGCTTTATGCAATCTAAGCTGCATGTGAGTTGATAGGAACCCAGAGCTATATAACTAGTTGCATTGCAAAGCAGTTATATAATGGCTTTTGTATGGATCCGAGGAGGAAAAATAGTATTTACATAAAAATTATAAAACAACTATTTTGCATGGAATAAGACAGGCCCTGACAAAGTTGGTGCCGCTGACGGACTCACACAAGGCCATCAGAGCTGCAGCAGCAGAAGTGACACCATAGTTGGAGCCACCCTTTTGGATTCCATGCTTTATTTTTTATCTCCGAGGCTTGGTTGACCAGACCAAAGTGGTGTCTCTGCTGTTGCAGCTCTGATGGACTTGTGTCAGTCAGTCTGGCACCAATTTTTTCAGTGCCTCTTATTAACCATGCTAAACAGCCCCTTCTGTAAATAGTTTTTTATACAACTTTTATGTAAATACTTTTTTATCCAACCTCAGTTCGATAGGAAAGCCAATAGAAATAGCAACATGGTTATATTATTAGAGACGGATTTAGCTTAAACAGTAAGAGGGGAAGAAAGGAGCTTTGTTGTGAACAGATAGCTTCAGGTATCGAGTAATGGTACAGTTGAGAAAAGGGCTCCCAAACAAACTCACCAAAGCCATCCCAACCTACTCCAGGGGTGGTTGTTATTGTGAGTAATGACGCAGGGAAAAATTTCAGTGGGACACGTGGCCATGGATAGGAGAAATATGAAAAGTGGAGAGAAGGTTGTTAGGAAAAGTAACAGAATTGCAAACAAACCAGCGCGTTACAGGGACTAAGGGGTATATGTATGCAAAAGGGAGGAAAAAAAGGATAAGGAAGTTAGTTATGAATCTCTCTTTCTGAATGTTCTCTTCTCTGTCTGATTTCTATTGTACTCAGAGTGTGCTAAGTTTATCTCCTTTGGAAATACACCAGAAATTTCAATCGTCCCTACTTTTTGCTATTACTGTATTTTAGTTTGTGCAGGAGACATTCCAGTGGTGTTACCCTGAGCCGCATCATTTGTTCTAGATCTAGAGTCACCTCCAATCTGTTGTTCAGTGTGTTTTTTCCCCAGAAACTCAGGAACCCGATCCAAATTCCAAAAGCCTCTAAACCCCTTCAAGTGTATAGTCTAAGATTAGTTAGGCCCACTATTACCAAACAGCTCATAGGTAAAGTGGGGGATGAGTTAGTTAAAGAGAGATGATGTCAGGAACGGAATTGTCAGGGCTACAGATTCTTCTCTGACCTGGGAGCTACTGCTCTCAGTTATTATCCTTTGTATGATTAATCATATAGAAATATATGCAGGACCGATAGTAGTTGCTATCAAATGGTGTAAGCACACAAGAATGACTTCACAATTATAAGCTTTGGAGGCAGGGTTGACTCAAGTCTCAAAAACCAGGTCCCATTGCTTCAGAAAGGACTAATTTGTTTGTTGTCATGTTTCGACCCTGAAGGAAAACTCCAGGCAGTTGGATCCTTCAATTACTAGTGTTGATGAGATCACCAAATCCCTTTAAACTTTGCATACAAAGACGTGAGATGGATTCTTCAGCAACAAGAACTAAAGTTGTCATATGCAGGAATGCTGACACCAAATGGAGGCTCTTCATCCACTGTAACAATTTTGGATGACCTTCAAATTTCGAAGCAAGTAGAATTGCCTGTGTTCAATGGAGAAGATCCAGTTCATGGATAGATAAGGGAATCACCACTCGGACAGAAGTTGCATCAGAACTAAGGATGGAGTTCCTCACCTTCACTCACTCTTCACCTTGAAAAGCCTTTTAGTGGGTTGCTTGTCTTTCTTTCCCAGTTTTGGCTTTGTAGGATTTTCACCAAGGAGTTTGTGGCTGACTGACGCTTCTGTTTATGGGATAGGTGCAATCCTCATGGAGGACCAAAGACCCATAGCAAGGATCTTTCACCAGAAACCTTGTCTAAATCTATGTATGAAAAGAAATTGTGAACTGGCTGTTCAAAATAGTGAGACTACCACATGGGAAGAAGTGTCTAGGTGTTTACAGATCATAGGATCCACCAGAGAATTACCACTATTAAGAAAGAAGGAGGGTGTGTGGGTAGGGAGGTGGTACAGAGAAGCTTCAACCGTTTGAGGCTTTAGATCTTGTGTGGGAAATGGCTCTGTTTCCAAAGGTACAATAAAACCCAAAAACAATGTAAAGTCCCAAAAACTACCCTCACTAACAATTACATAGTGAGAACACTTACAGGTTTTCCTCCAACTTTCACGTGCCAAAGCCCAAACAATTTCCTCTAATTGTCTCAATAGCAAACAGTTGCGACTTTAAAGTCGCAACTTAATGAAGATCTTTTCATGCTAAAGTGTCACAGTCGACCACTCTGCTATGATAGGCCCACCCTACCTTATGATGAAATTTAACTTATTTACCACAACAAAGGACAACAAGGATCAAATTCTAGACGACCTGATCAATGAGCCATGCCATGAACCATGCCATGAACCAACAATCCCAAAAGCTAAAACCTTGAGTTATTGGGTGAAAGCATATGAACAAATTAATATTTAAGATACTTAACAAAATCTACCACTAATAAACAAGAACCTATGAAGAGAAATAAATTATTTTTTTGCATTCAAGTGAGGGAAGCTTTATTAACTATATGCACTTAAGAATCTCCTTAGCAAGGGGAATGGTAGAAATTTTTATTGCCAATAAAAACAATGGTACTGCACCTTTGCTTACATCCATACAAGGACCAACAGTATCCCTCGGGTCATTATCATCATGGGATAAAAAAGACTCAACATTATCATCAAGTGATCCATCCTCCACAAAACGATCCACATCAGCCTGCAATTCAAGATCCTTATCATCCCACTGCCAAAATGGAATGACAATGAGCCTACATGGAAGGAACTTATTATTCCTTCCATCGATTGAAAGCCACTTACCAACTGGTTTGAAGGTGATGTAAGAGTGCCAGCACCATCGGCAGCAAACATAATCAATGGCTTCGAAGAACTACCACTATGAGGTAAAGCAGGCATTGACATCACATCACCGGGTGTATGAGTTGAGGGAGTCGAGGGTGCTGAACTTGGAGATGGGCCAGCTGTATTAGCTGTTCCAGAACTATTGGCAGGACCAGAAGATGCAGGCTGCTTCCTCTTTCTCCCAGTCTGGCTTTTGGAAACCTTAAACGCATTTAGAAGAAACCATGTTAGGAATCAAATTAATGAAAGATTATAAACATACACTAGATTAATGTCTGCCAAATCCAGGCGCATAAATTTGTGCTCAAATGATCAGATAGAAATAATCATAGCGTTAAAAATTCAATGAAACGAACAAGTGGTGTGGAAGTTGCATTTTACAGGTTCAATTCTGTTGCCGCTTTACCAATGCATTACTGCATATCTGATCTGAAAGTTTCACAAAACCTTTTTACTACTCAAGTTTAGAAAAATTGAGGTTAAAGAAGTTAATGTAATACTTGAGCTCAACTAATTCAGGAATTGACAAGTAAACGAATACAACATCCCTGATGGATTGCAAAACAGCTTCCAAATCCCATTGTAGTAAAATTATAAAAATCATGACATAATCCGCAGTATTCAAAATTAAGAGAAAAGGAAAACACTAACAATATCAATAAATGAATGGCTCTTTCAATATATTAAACATAAGAGACAAACTCCATGCATCAGAAAATCACTATTTACTATATGCTAATTGCCAAGAATCTCCCATACACATGATAATTCCCTTAAACATTAAAGAAACTAACAAGCTACTAACTATTAACCATAACTTTAGGAAAAATAATAGCTTTGAGAAACAAGTAATGACACTATTGTCTGTATGCAATTATTCAAATATCAAACACTATATATCAAATATATTTTTTACAAAACTAAAATGCACATAATTCTTTCAGCATAAATTATTTTTCGTTAATCTTAAAATGACTTGTACATGGCAATGTGAAGCTACAAATTTAATAAAGCATTTATTTAAAATGTGAATAAATAAAAGGTTATCAAAACATGAACAACAATGAGTTAGTTAAAAATTAACAAAATTGCATAAACAGGAAATTTCATGAAAGTTATTATATTATAAAACTGTTTTTTACAATATTTCGCAATTACAACCTATATTGTAATTTGCAGTGTCACATTATAGTGTGTATAAACGTCAATTAAAAACACATGCTGTAGAACAGAAAAAACAAAATGCACCCCTGTAACTGTTGATTTTTGAATGAGTCTCTAAATTACTCTCTGGGCATGACAAATTTTATCTTGCATTTCAAAAAATACTTCTAAAATGTCTTCATTAAATATTTTAACAACATTTTCAGTCGAAATAAGATAATGCCAACATTTAATAGAAGCGGTTTGACAATCAAATATAAACTCGGTTATATACATGAAATTTAAATTTAGATGTTTACAGAAATTCAAAAGAATTAAAGAAATTAATAGTAAAGAATTATTTAAAGAAATTCAAATTATTTACAGAAATTCACCTATCACTCAATGTCCAAAGTCAATAGTTATGTATTATATTACAAGTCAAAATCTTATATTATCAAGATTTTTTATATTATGTATGCAAGTATATATGTATATATATATATATATATGTGTGTGTGTGTGTGTGTGAATCAGGTATCAAATAGTCATAGACTACTATAAAATTTTGTATACATGATCTTTGTGAAAAGATCTTTCAATCTAACAATGGTTTTGACAAAATAGTATCTGATTGAAAGTTATTGAATAGAGTAATAACTGGTAAAAGTCACATATATGTAATTTAATCCCTCTCCATAAATAAATAATATATATTGGTGTATTGTACTAATGATTTGATAAGAGAGGAATTGAAAATTTATACATAGCCTCAATTTCTCCAATATTAATGGCAACCATAAAAGGACTGACCTGATCATTTCCTCTAAAGGAGTTTGACATGCTACCATCCACATTGACACTACCACCACCTGCCCCCATTTTATCCTGTTGATGCATGTTATGATTTGAGGACTGAGATTGCTGATTTGATATAGTATGTTGTTGCAGTTGCTGTTGCTGCTGCTGTGGATTGGCATTCTGCTGTTGTTGATGTTGGTGTAAGTGTGCCAGTTTCAACTACACAAAGACATTTACAAGATGCAACTGGTGACACTTCCGGCAAATCCAAGCAATTATAAGTAGGACATTTTAAAAAGCTATGCATGAACCATTAAGAATATGGAATGACAAATTTCAAGAGAACAAACACCTTCATTAGCATCTCTGTATCACTACGCTGGAAAGCAGGGCCACCTGCTTGAAGAGGTGATCCAACATTTGATACTACATCACCCACAGGGTTCGAAAGACCATCCTTAGCTACACCCATATTCCTGTTATTCAGCAGCATTCTGAGCCTTCTATTGTCATCACTGCCAGATGGTGATGCTAAATTTTGTTGTGCCAGAATTAGATGTTGCTGATGTTGTGGTGTCAACATTGGAAGTTGATGAAATGTTTGAGGAGACTGTATGAAAGGAGGTTTCTGTTGCTGAAGTATACCAGAACGTAGTTGCTCCAAACCCTAAGAAGGAATAGAAAAAGGATAAACACAGAGCATCTTAATAACTCAATTTTTAGCTTAATCATTAAGACTCCAGTAGGATAGAAAGAGATTTGAGGGGAAAGTATTAGGGGAGAAAAATGAAGAAATAGTAATTGAGTGATTTTTGGGTAGAATTTTGCATTGTGCAGATTGGTAAAATTAGTAGGGAACAATATAAGTTGATTTCAGTTCAGCTGTTTGCTATGCGGGAAAGGAAGGAAACAGATGATAAATATTATGAAAATATAATTTTGTATAAATGATGAATTTTAATTTTAAATCAAATATAATTTTAATTCAAATCTACCAAAATATGCATTATAATTACATGTTTATTTATTTTATACTTAATTAGTTTCTAATAAATGTGCATTAAACGTAAAACAACTATTTAAATCTAATTACTTCAAAAAAAAACATTTTCATGCTCTAATTTATGTTCTTTAAATTAAATTAGATTTAAATAATTTTGTCTGATACAAAAATATGGCTAACTAACACTTGTATTCTTTAGTATTCTTTAGTTCGTGCCTTTCAAAATTGTTCTTTAAGATGCGTAATAATATATACTGTTCAAGATTAAAAAAATGTGGGGCTCATGGACTTTTTATCACTTCTCCTTTCAAATTTCCTAGTAAACAAACAATGGAAATATTTAAACATTCATCCAAATTATCTCCTATCTAAAATCTCTCCATCCAAATCACCCTAAACAAACAAAGACTAAAATTGTCAAAGACACAAAGTTCACAGGGTGATTGCTAAGACTTCAGATAAGAGGCCGCTATTTCTATCAACCGAGGGAGATTGTGCAAGGTTAACAAGGAAGGCTACTTCTGCCACCTCATAATGGCTCTCAAGCAGTATAGATGGGATATGGTTAGGGTAAAAAGATAATAGCTCCAATTCCCATGCATAACATCAAAAACAAACTCTCAAGTTTAAAAAAAGTTTAGGAAGACAAGATTTTTTCCACTAACAGTAACATCTAATTCAAAATATACATTAAAATAAAAAAGATTACTCACCGTTAGTGGCCACCCTTTTAGAGTTAAATTGTTGCTACCTTGATTTGAACCTGACACGAAAAATCTCCTGTTAATTCAATTTGGGTGTGAAAGTAATGATATCCCAAAAATATCAGTTTTAACATTAAATCCCAAAATATTCTCACAACAGACTGGTGAATAAATTGTAATGAAACAACTACATCAAAAATATACCACCAATAAATGCATGCAGATGAGATTCCAAATTAATAAAATAACCAGTTACATTAAGGACGTGATGAAATAATACCAGGCATTGCTATCAATGATCCTTCAGGACCTGCAGCTCTGGGATTTATAACGGAATTGATCTCACTCTTTATATCCTGATTAGCAAAGTCATAGTTAAACAGGTGATAAGAAATATTGTGAGATGTAAAAGAACACTAGCATACCGGAGTAGACCCTGGTAGTTGACTACGACCTTGAACTTGTGGAGACATTGCACCAGCAGCACCATGCAAAACTTGGCTGAAATCAAGATATTTAGTACTAATAAAGTCACATGCGTAGCTCTAAAGATAAGAGAATACCGAAAACTAATATAATTAATGGAATGCCAAATAGATATTCAAAACCCAGTAAAATAAATAAAGTTGCAAATAAATAACTACTAATTCAAAGCCAAAGAAGGAGCAGACCCTTTCAGCTCTGGTCCCTACTCTCCAGAAAAGTCAATCTGGCTTCAACATTGCCTACCATACAAGATCCCTTTTTTGTCTCATGTTGATGAAGTGAGCTTCAGCTCATGTGATTTCAGTTCAAACTTAAATTAGCTCAGCTACAGCAAGACTAAACAAGCAAACTACCTTCTTTACCGAGCATATACCTTACTATACTAACTTATGACTAAAACAAGATACAATAAAAGCTTAGTTCTAAAAAGTTACCCAGAAGGCTGGCCGGTAGCTGCAGATGACTTCAATATTGAGGCATGATTTGGGTCCAAGAGTTGGTCTCCAAATCTTTGCTGTACAAAACACCAAAAATATAGTTATGATTGTATATGCCATTAAAAAAAGTAGTTCATCTTTATAATAGGCAATGGAACATTTCCTAACCTTCATTGCTGCATCTTCCAAAGAGTCCCTTTGAAGGGGAAGTTTTAACCTTTCCTCGTACATCTTTGTTGCCAGTGCATTTGCAGTGCTAGGGTTTCCAACCAACCCATTGGTACCACCATTTAAGAGATGGGTCCTATCCCTACCCTGCTGCTGCTGAGGTGGTGGCTGCTGATGTTGTGGCTGTTGTTGCTGTTGCTGTTGCTGTTGTGGTTGTTGCTGCTGCTGTTGCTGCTGCTGTTGTTGTTGCTGAGCCCTCTGTAACAGCATTTGTTGCATCTGCATGTGTTGTTGTTGCTGCTGCTGTTGCTGCTGATGTTGTGACTGCTGAGGTTGTGGTTGCTGTTGTTGTTGCTGCTGTTGTTGTTGCTCTCTAGCCTTCATAAATTGTGTCTGGAAAGAGAGTTTTACAAACTATAAACATGAAGTGATAATTCACATTTTTTTCTTTGTTAAGCATGCCAACAATTTTACTCGGGAAGCATAAATATAATATGATCAGAAAAACAGCTATATCCTGCTAACAGCTATCAGTCCAAGAAAGCAGTACAAGCCAACAACAAAATCTCTATAGTGTGATAGTAGAGTAGTTGGTAGAATGGCCATTACTATAATGACAAGTTAAAAGAGTGAGTTATTTTAAAGAAAAAAATACACAAGATCACCTACCAGGACTCAATGAAAATATAAAACAAAGCATAGAGGCCTCTTCAATGTGAACAACAAACGTCCCAAAGAGAGAGACCACAGAACTATATTCCAGAGTTGTGGCATGTGTGTTTTGTGTTGACCAGAAATTCAACTGACGTGCCATGGGTTCACAGAATCGCAGCTGGGAGCCATGGGTCAGATGATAGGTGTCAAAGAAGTTGAGGCCAGTGTCATTCAACCTTTGAAAGGGGTGACGGTTGGGAAAGTAAGGTCAAACGAAACAAGAGGAGCAGAAATCCCAAGATGGCTTAAACAGCACCAAACATCAATGTTCAAGGGCGGAAAGGATTTTTGTCTGAATCAACAACAGTCACAACAGCTGCAATAGCAGCCATGATTCATGTCACTCCAGACACAACAACAAACTGCAAGCAACAGGGCTCCATAGAGCATCTCGTAGCTGGGACATTCTGAAATACTGTTATAGCATGCAATTGACTACTATGCCTAAGATCATGTTTAGGATTGAAATTTTTTCTTGCATAGGAAAAAATAATAACATTAGTGTGTACTATACAAATTTCTGCAATTTACAAAAACAAGCAAACAGACCTGCATGGATCAGTATTCCTGCTTAGAACCACAACTAACATGCAAAGGCCTCTACAAAGATAAAAGCAACAAGTATCACAATCATGGTAGTTGAATCGAGATACAAGTTATGTACTGGAGAGCTTATATTTTGAATAATGAATCGTTTTGTATAGTGAACAGTAAGATTCATAAACATTAGAAAACATAACCTATACTTAAGTATATAAGACATATAAACATGCAAAGATACGATTAATAACAAAACAACCACATAGTCAAAAAGAGTGGCTATATCGATGAGAATTTACTACATAAGTTCAGAACCACAACCCTAAAAGAAAGCATTCTTGCTGCATAAGATTCCGATTACCATGGCTATATGCTGCTAAACAAACTTTGCATTATAGCCATCTGAAATAAGCACTATTGCTGCTGCTATTTCTAAGAAGATTTTCACAATACTTCCAAGCTATGATGTCTCAATACTTCAATTTGTGTCATGCATCTATGTCCAACATGTATATATATCCGATATTCAAATACTTTACCGATACTTATCAATAAAGCATCTAATTTGTAAAACACTCATACTTTTATGATGACAATAATTTATAATTTTATATTTGATAATGTCTAATAAATGTGATTTTAATTTGGATTCACAATATTGCAATTATATATCAATTAACTTTTAAGAATTTTATACATTTTTCAATATATACATATCACTAATCGTATCTTGATATTTTCAAAATGAACATATTGTTGTATAGGATATGTATCATATCCGATACACGTAATCCATGCCTCATAGCTTCCAAGTAATATTAGGTTCCCTTTTGTATTCACCCATTTTTATAAAGCAAGAGTCCATCAGAAAACTCACTCAGCAGCAGTAGCACATGAAAAGCAAGGGATGGGACCAGCTATAAGGGAGCAGTATCGTTGCACCAACACATGTTACTGAAGAGTAGAAGGGACTACCCGCTCATTTCCTGATCTTTCGATGTTCCACTGTTCCACTCTTCCTACTCATTTAATGCTAATGGTTGGAGGGGAAGTACAGACAAACCATTAAGCATCTATTTCCGCTCAGTTCACACTAAAACAAAAAGCAAATTTAGGGTTTCTATCAAACCAGGTTGCACGACTTGAACCAGCCCGAATGCAATTTCACCACAATTCAGGGTGCTATTCAAATAAGAATTGCAATTCATGCAATTTCAAGATTGATTCGGGAGAAAAACGAGTATTTTGGCAATTTGCATCGTGGAGGAGAAGAATCATATCGTACAATTCGTAGTGTGTATAGCATGATAATTACTACCATGCTCACAATACCAATTTTAAAAAAAAAAATCATGAGTTGAGAAGGAAACGTAAGCGGACCTCACAGATTGAGAAATATTATTAACCAAGTGAGGAACATGAATTTCTAACAGGTCACGATCCCTATGAGACATTTATGCCTAGAGACAAGTTAACCAGTTTATTAACCAACTTCTCAAATTTCTTTTCCTAGATTTACAAAAATATGCCATAGTAGTATTGACATAAATTTACTAGACAACAAAATGAAAGAAATCTTTGGCATATAATTTATGGTTTTATTTCAGAAAACACCAAAAATCATTAATAAGTAGTCACCAGTGGACAAATAATCACAGGCTCAAACAAGATATTTTTCAAAATAATACAGTCACCTAGTCAGCATCCTGGAATTAAAAAATAAAGATCTAACTATGATCTTATTTAATTAAAGAAGAATCTAAAGATCCCAAGTTTCCCCAGCAGCTAAACCGAGCCATACATTAGTAGGACGCACAGTTTGAAGGTATAATTGATTCAATGTATACACTTCCTTATTAAATACATGAATAAATACCGAAAAATAAAATAAAATAAACTGGGAGTTCATCTTAATACCACTTTTTCTACCCTAAACTTACTAGCACAACCAAACTACTGCGGTTTACTGTGCAAAAAGAAATATGCTAGGTGTAAAACTAACCCATACAAAGTTAGTCAACCAACCTCGATATAAGATGCAGCAACCTCGGAGTGCTTCTCATTGGTCCTGGCAATAAATATATCCCAGAAAACAGACCACCACTCGAACAGAAATCCTCCGGGTGCATCAATAGCTGCAACCCCACATTCCAATTAACAAAAACAATCAAACCAATAAAATTAAAAAAATGAAAAAAAATAGGAACATTAAATCCAACTAGACTACTTCATTTCAAGGTAACTCACCAACAGGGTCCGACGACACTTTCCCTTCAGCTTGAAAAGCCTGAGCTGAGGCCTTCAAATCCCTTTTCACTAGGTAATCATGGATGTAAACATCTAACCTGAAAATCTCACAGCGCAAGCAAGTAAAGTTTGAACCATGAGAACCAAAGTTCGGATCTTTACACCATGCATGTCATACAAAGCAGTAGACCAAAAACCCATGTCAAAGTCAAAACAACAACACACCCAAATGCAGGGAACCAAGAGGGTACAATTTCATCCAATCTAAAGCTACCCCTTAGGCTTGCAGAGGCAAAAAAACCCTAACATGCCCATCAAAACATCCTCACACATTCACAACAACACAACCAAAGCAAAGCAAATAGAGCAACCCAAATCAACCCCAAAAAGAGACAAAAGCAACAAAGAGACCCAGAACCCAAATCAATAAAAAGGATATATTTTTTTAGAATGAACAAAATCCCATTTGTCAAAACTCACAAACACGCAATTGAAAGTTGAAAGAAAAACATGAATAGAAGAATAACACTCACATCTTATCAGCTTCCCAGTTAGTCTGAGACATGCTGACAGAGCAAATATTGATGGGTAATGAAGGAATGAATGAGTTCTGTGAATGTTTGTGAAACTGAACAGTAACAATTGCAAAAGACACGAGCTTTTGATGCAGCAGAGACACAGAGTAACACAGAAGGAATGAGAAAAAAGAACTGAAAAAAAAGGGAAACAGAGAGAAATGGAAACGAGGGAGGCACAGCGCACAAAGGAGAGGATTTAGGAGAAAAAATCAAAAGGGTTAGAACTAGAACAAGCTTCAAAGTCTTCTGTTGGCATAATTATAATAATAGTAATAATAATATGATAATAACATCATTTAATTTATAATTAAAGAAACTTTTACTGTATTCAAAATCATCTGAAATTGATAATTCCATCAAAATTTCATTCCTGATATTTAATAAATATTTTAACATGTTAGTAAGAGTTATATACTACGTTTTAATTGATAGTATTCACATTTTTTTATTTTGTAATATAATATTATAGTATGTCGGATTATTAAAATTAGTATAAATAAATTATTGCGTTTATTAAATACTGATGATAAAAATATCAGAGAATTTTTGGAAATAAAATTTTAATATGGACTAAATTTAGAGGCGTGATCATTTATTTAATCCTTTCATTTAACATCACAATTAAAAAATCTATTTATTCCAATTATATTTAGTAACGCATCTATTATTACAAAGAATCAGTATTTTTATTTTTATATTATTTTTTAGCTTATTAAAATTAATTCTTAAAAAGAAACAGTTTATTTTGGAATTTTGTATTATTCCTATTTAACTTATTGGTTAATACATTGTAATAAAATATTTTTTGAAAAAAATAGTTTTCTTCTGGAAATTTAAATTATATCTATAGATGCATTATAATAAATTATTTTTCATAAAGAATAATTTTTTGGAATTTTTGTATTATTTCAATTTTAACTTCTTTTTTAATGCATTACAATAAATTATTTTTTAAAAAGATGTAACTTTTTGGAACTATACATTATTTATATTCTGCCTTATTTATTTAAATTGAAATATTATACAGACAATAAACAGAATATGTTTGAAAAAGAATCTATATTCTACCATTTTCAGCTGTGTTTTCCATGTAAAATAAGTTGTTTATCATTTTGAATTTTAGGAAATCAACTTAAATTTAATTGAAAAATTGGAAATAGATAAATAAACTTGTATAAATGTATAAGAGCTAAAATTAACGTATTTGATGTGATTCTAAACACATTATTAGCATATTATATTGCATATTAAAAGGTTGTCTAAATAAATTTTTATAATAATTTCACAACAATATTAAAATTTTATTTATGTATACAATATTGTTTGTTTACAAGTGAAACTTAGAAAAATATTAAGTTGCTTAACTTAATATATTAATTAATTTTATTAAAGAAAAAAATATGTGTAATGGAAAAAGTGATGGACAATAAGGTAAACTTTGGAATCATTGGTCAATATTTGAAGATGGAGAAAAAGAAATGAGTGCAGTGATTGGTGCAGATGCTTTTCTATCCAAAATTGAATAATTGTTGTTTTCTCTTTTCTTTTTTATTCTTTTTCACTTTTCGATGCAGAGTTTTGGGAATTATTTTATTTTTTTCTAGAGGCTTTGGGCGAATGAAAGGTGTTGTTATTGTACAGTGTACAGCGATGCAGATAACGGAACTCTTTGCATATTTAGTTAACATTTTATTTTAAGTAAACTTTGGTTTTGGAATCCCTATTCATAGTATCCATAAGGTATAATTATTGATTGTTTTCCTAATTTTGTTTGGTTTAATTTAATTTGGTGGTTTATTATTGGTTACTTCAATTTATTTATTATCTCAATTATTTAAAAGTATTTAATTTAGTTTTCTATGTTAAATTGAAGTTAACACCGTATCCGTTTTGTATCCGTCCGTATAGGACACGTGTCAAGTTATGAATTTTTTAATTTTTTTATTATTTTTTCAGTTTTTTTTTTAATTTTTTTTTTCTAAAAATGTATAAACGGTCACGTGTGAGATTACTGTCGTGCCACGTGACAGTGTTAATAGTTGTTTTAAATTTAGTCCTTTATTTAAATTGTTGATTCAATTTAGTACCTCAATTCTTTAAAATGATCCAATTTTGTCATTTCTAATTTGAGAATAAATTAGTAAATAAGCTTAATTACAACTTATATATACATGTTACAATCATTTTTCTAATATATAAATCAAATCACTTCATCTAAATACTCAAATTATTTTATTTTTTACATTCTTACTTTTGTAATTTTGTACACTTGACAGTTTACAATCATGATACGTACGTGACGATGGTAATAGTTACTTTCAATATAGTCCTCTATTCAAATTTTTTGTTCAGTTTAGTACACATACTTTTTAAAACTATCCAATTTGGTCATTTCCGATTTGAGACCAAATTAGTAAATAAGCTTAATTACTACTTATATATACATGTTACAATAATTTTTTTAATATATAAATCAAATCACTTAATCTAAATACTCAAATTATTTTATTTTTTACATTTTTACTTTTGTAATTTTTTACACTTGAAATTTTTTACACTTGTAAAAAATAAAATAATTTGAATATATAGGTGTAGTAAATTGATGTATAAATTCAAAACAATTATTTTAACATGTATATATATAAGTTATAATTAAACTTATTTATTAATTTGGTCTGAGATTGGAAAGGACAAAATTGGATAGTTTTAAAAAGTATGAGTAATAAACTGAACAAACAATTTGAATAAAGGACTATATTGAAAACAACTATTATCATCGTCACGTGCGTATCATGATTGTAAATTGTCGACAATAACCTGACACGTGGCAGATTATAATTTTTTAGAAAAAAAAAATTTTAAAAAACCACAACTTGACATGTGTCCTATATGAACGGGGTTAACTCCAACTTAACATAGATGACCAAATTGAACCCTTTCAAATAATTAGGATACTAAATTGAACCAACCAATAATAAGGAGGCTAAATTGAACTAAACCAAAAAATTAGGGAACCAAATCAGTAATTATACATATCAATAATATTTAAATAAAATGTGAAAATATAATGGATACGTAAATATTTCTTTAGATATTAATTTATTCATGTTTATTTTTAATTATTAAAACCTTTTTAAAAGAATCATAATTATTAAATATAAAAATAAAAGTTTTACATTGACAATAAAATAATTAAACTCGCTCTTATCTTTTCTTGTCAATTGCCATTTAAAATTTAAGTAATGTGATAACTTAGTAAATTATAACAATTACAAAATATATTTCAAAGATGATTTATTATTTAATTTAATTTAAAATATTTATTATATTATTAATGTAAAAAAATTAGAAAATAAAAGAATTTTTTAATTATTTAATTTAAAATATTTATTTTATTTTTAAAAATAAGAGGCAAGAAGGATTATTAATTATTTAATTTAAATTTTTTATTCTAAAGATTTTCTGGTACATAAGATTTGATAAATAATTATTCAATTAAGAAAATATTAAATAGATTCTCTAGTGCCATGTTCACTTGACAAATTTAATATTTAAGAGGAGAGTGAGAGGAATGATTTGCAACTAATATAGTTGTTCACTTCAGGAAGCAAGATTGAGGGAGGGGAGATGAAGAGATTTATTCCCTCAATTTATTTTTTGGTTTAATTATGATAATAATATAAAAATAAGACTTTTTAAATTATGTTTAAAAAATAATTAATACCAAAAATTTCAAAAATAATTAATACCAAAAATTTCAAAAGTGTTATAAAAAAGGTTTAAAACATAATTTTTAATTTTGTTTTTCTTAAAATTGTTTATTAATATTTTTTTATTAAAATATGTTATTTTAATTTATTCATTTTCATTTTTTTTTCTAAAGTAAATCTATTTAATTTAATTATAATTTTAAATTATTTTTAAAATTAAGGACAATTTGGTAAACTTGTTTTCCTTTTCATTAAACTTAATTTGTAATCTATCGTATCCATCAAATCACTCACTAACTTTAAGAAATTTTACTTCTAAATTCTATCACTTTCACCTCTAGATCTTTTAGGTTGTGTTATTTTGGAATGAATGTTTTGAGGGAGAGGGAGAGAAAAAGACGAGAATGATTAGAGGATAAAGTTGATGTTGTTTCTGTTAAAAGATTTGAAGGTGATTGTGGACTCGAGTAGAAAATGAAGATTGTGAAAGTTTGTGACTAAATTTACTAATGTAAGATATTAAAAAAAACTTTTAATATATACAAAAATTAGATTACCAAAATGTTCTTATTTTTAAAAGTAATATAAAATGATATATAAATTACCTATAATTGTTTTTATAAATTTTATTGAATGATTGAAATTATAAAAAATGAATAATATAATATATTTTGTATGAAAATAAATTTAATATATAAGGTGGGAAATAATTTATTTATATGAATATTTATTTTATTTTTAATAGTAATTTTAGAAGTAATAAAGTTGTATTATGACCATAATAAATTTTTATTTGTGCTATTAATTTTCATTGTGTTGTTTTTATAATAAGGAGAGATGAATAAATCGGAAAACGAAAATATAAGAGGGTAATTTCATAAATTGGAGTACGTCATCCTCCAATTTCATCCTGCAGAAAGGGATTGCATTTGGAATGAATCCCTCTGATTGTTCTACATCACCCTTTGTCACCCCCAAAGGAACAAGGTGTTAAATTTCACCCTCCAATCCATTCAAATTCATCTTCTCTCCCTCCCTCAATTCATTCTTCACAAGTAAACACATCTGAGGAGATATAGTTGTTAAAAGGGATGATTAAACTAAAATAGATTCATGAATATGGGAATGTATTTTTAAGTAGCTCTCATTTGTTGTCTCGATTCAGTGCAATTTGTTAAAAAATCAATTAAAGTCATGTTAGTTAGATTTGTGTCAATGACATTAAAGACATGTCATATGTCACTTTATAGTTTTTTTTTTGTCATGGCAATATTGTGTCATGTGACATTGTTAATGTGATAAAACAATAATAATGTCATGTGTCAGAATATATGTTAGTGTCAGATCTAGTATCATTGTTTTGTATTCAATTTAGTTTTTATATTTATATTTATATTTAATTAATTCCAAATTTTTTTAATATATAACAATGTTGCAATTTCTAAATTAAGATCTGATTTATTTTTTTATACAAGAATTATATCGATGTTTTCATTAAAATTAATTTTTTTATGGAATTATTTCTAAACTAGCTAATTGTATTATTAAATTTCATTTAAATAAATTACTTTTATACAACTTCTTGTTAATTAAAAAGTTGAGATTTAGACATAAAATAGCTAAATATATACTTTATAATGTTTGAGAAAGAAATCCAACCATTTAAGTTCAATAAATAAACATTTAAATAAAATGGACTAAAAGCGTTACTTTTCTAGACTTTTATATCACATTTTTTTAATCAGGACAATATATAATTGAAATTAAAGAATATAATCATAGTTTGACTTTATAACCATAAATTTATTTTAATTAATAAATGCTTTTTATTAATTAATAAACATATATGTAAATATATTTATAAATATTATTATATTCATTAAAAAATAGTAAGAATTTAGAACTATTGTATTATTAATGCATATTTTTATAAGATTAAAAGTAATGTATTAAACTGGAACTCAATATATACGAGTTGGTTTAAGAATAATTTCAAAAATATTTAATTAAAAATGTCAATTTTAATAAGAATAAAAGTATAACATTTATATAAAAAATAAATTTTATTATTAAAAAAATTCATATTTTCTCTCAATTTTGTTTTGAAATTTTTTCGTATGAAATACTTACAAATTTTGTTGTGAAAAAAAATATGCAAGAAATTATTACCAATTTTCTTGCAAAATATTTTGTATAAAACACTTTTCGTAACAAATTTTTTAAGAAATACTTGCAAATTTTATAATTTTGTAGGAAATGATTACTCACGAAGGAATTACCTGTCAATTAAAATTCTTAGGAAAATAACAGAAAAAAAAGTCTTTTCTTACAAATTTTTTTAACAAATTTGCAAGAAAAATCTCGTGTAATATGAGAATTTCTAGTATTGTTTGGTCCCAATTTGGAGAGAGACAAAATTTCTTCTTTTTTAAAAAATTTCATTACTAAAAAAACTTATATTTCTTGTCAATTTTGTTTTGAAATTTTTTTCGTAGGAAATACTTACAAATTTTGTTGTGAAAAAAAATTTGTCAGAAATTGCTACCCATTTTCTTGCAAAATATTTTGTATAAAACACTTTTCGTAATAAATTTTGTAGAAAATACTTGCAAATTTTATAATTTTGTAAGAAATGATTACCCACAAAGAAATTACCTACAAATTAAAATTCTTAGGAAATATGACAGAAAAAAATATTTTCTTGCAAATTTTTTTAACAAATTTGCAAGAAAAATCCTGTGTAATATAAGAATTTCTAGTATTGTTTGGTCCCAATTTGGAGAGGAACAACATTTTTTTTTTAATTTGAACTGAATTGAATTTAAGAATAAATATAGAAATTGAACTGAATACAAGACAATGACATTTGACATTGACATTGATAGGTAACATTATCATCATGTCCTATTCCACCGACATTACCACGTGACACAATATTGATGACACATCATTGATATGACATGTGGACAAAAAACAAAAAATTTGAAAAAAAAACTATTAACTAACATGTGGCATGTATGTAATGTTATTGGTATTGTACTAACGAAAATAACCTAATTGTATCAATTTAAAAAAAAAAAACTTAATTGAGAAAAAAAAAAGAACTTACTTTAACTATTTCGATCAAAATTAAGACCAAACTATTAATTTAACCTCTTTGTTATTATTCTTTTAATTTTGTAGAATACAAAATTGGATTTTGATTTTAATGTTTTATTATAAAAAGGTGAGTTGAAATAATGGTGCGATAATTAATCAAAGCAAAGCAATAGTTTAATTTCTATCTTTAAAGTTAAAATAGAAGTTCGGGTGGTTTTTTTGAGAAAAACAAGGTGAAATATGTAGAAGAAACATATAATTTATTTGACTTTTTTTAAATTTATTTTATGTTTAATTAAGTTTCAAGTTCTGTATAAATCTGGATATGTTTAGTTGAGTCTTTAATAAAAGTTTATGGTCATTGAATACTTCAAAATTTTATATTTTTTAATTTAGTGTTAGTCGTTTTTTTTTTAACAAGGTTGTTATGTTGCGTTGTTGCATTGTGACCTTATTTATTTGTCGTCACATTTTATAATTTATATTTTATAATTTTATAATTTATATTTTATAATTTTAAATTTTATAATTTTATAATTTAACTATCACTTGTGATTATTTTCATCACCAATTTTAAAAATTATAATTTCTCACTTTTTTTACAATCGACATCAACAAATTATCAATCCTTCTTTGTCATTGGAAAAGTAGTAAAGAAGTTTCTAAAAAGGTCAGAAGCCTTAAATGTTGTTGTAATGCGAGTCAACCACAAAGAAAAACGCATATGAACAATACAATTTTTTTTGTAGATTGGTGTTGCAAAACAATGAGATGGAAACCAAACCAAAAGGTTGGTTTTGCAATCGAAAACAATTGAAACTTTGGTATGGTTCATGAGGTATTGAAAAAACTTTGGTAAAAGTTTTATCCTCTACAGTGAGTTGCACTAAAGAGGAACAATTTGTGATAGTCGAAACTAGAATGTCGTAAATGTAGTTGGAGTCCAACATCAAATGTTGTAGTGTTGTGTTCCCACAAAGCCATGTATTATCCATTAAACCTAATGTAAAAAAGGTTGATTATACGAGGATAAGATTTGGATTTGAATATATTAGCATTTACAGAGTTTGTGATGTTTTTTTAAAAAGCTTATTAACATTTTTCCTAAATTGATTATAGATAACTTTATAATGTATTTCATCTCTTCTTATTTTCTATGTCCATCTTTTTCATCAGTTTTTAATAGTAAATTAAAAGAAAAAATCAAGGATGGAAATGAAATGTTAAAAGGGAAAATGGTTAATTCAATAATGGAGATTCATTCACTTTGTAAAAGTAGTAAAGCAGAACAGAGAATAACGGATATTCATTCATTTTGTAAAAGTAGAAAAACAAAAGAAGGAAAGAAATTGACTTGTGCTTTTTTTCACCTCTTTTTAAAGCTTCTATGAAACAAATTGAAACATTTTGGAAAATTTTGTTAAGTTGAGAAAGTAAAAAAAATTAAAATCCAAGCCAAGGTTAATGTTTAGACCTGTTGAAATCTCAAAAAGTAAAACATTAGAGTAATTTTTTATTTTAAAATATTTTGTTGTGCTAGTTGAACAATTGATAAAAAAAATAAAAGAAAATGAGAAAAAACATTAGAGAAATTATATTATTTAACTTTTAACCTATTGTATTGTTTTGTACTTTATCACCTGCAAATATTTTTCCACTAACTTAATCATGGAGGTATTAAAATCTTAAATATTTATAATTACATAAATTTTAATTTTTTTTTCAAACACTTAGTTCAATTATGTATTTTTTTTAGACTTTGTTAACCCAGTGCTCTGTAATTAATTGCATCTAGTTCCAACTTTTATTTTCTTATAAACTTACTCCAACCTTTTGTCCAGAAACTTCTAAAATACGGTGATTTTTTTTCATATCTTTCTTAAAACCAAGCAACGCTAATATTTTTGTAGTAATTTTGAATCATGAGGGAATATATGTACCTAGATTACTTATCAGGGAACATTTAAGTTTTATATAAAAAATATTAAATATTTTTTTAGTTCATAAATTTGGATATATGTGACATCTCATTTAAATAGAATAAATCTACTAAATAAAACATCGCATAATTATAATATTAATAGAGCGCACAATAAGAAGTATAATCCACTAATTACAGTTATCCATAAATATACGTAGAAAGAAAACTAAGACATACAACAATGTCATGAACAAAAAATAAGAGTGCAACTATTTTACAAAAGTCTGCTCACAGAGCAAGAAAAACACAAAGGCAACCATGCTCCAAAAGATGCTCCATAGAGCAAGGTCCAACTCATGCATACTACACCACATCGTTCCCGATGACCATTAAGGGTTTCCCCATCTGCTCACACCAAATATTTAGTGATCATTGCAAAAGGAAAAAAAAACCATACAAGAAAACAGACACAAGCAAAAGGAAGCTAGAGTAAAAAGAACTTTCACACATGTTATAGCAAGCAGATAATTAAAACAAATTATAAACGGGCAAAACAATAGGCACTCAATCATATGATAGCAAACAATAGGACTCTATGACTCAACTATCCGGATACACATAAAGAGATCGGATTCACTGGATGCTTGTACTTGTGGTGGCCTCTCCTGCTCTGCAGAGCCATTGCCATTGGGTTTCACCCTACCACGTACAAAGTTAGCCCATGATCATCTAAGGCCATTATCCTGCCAAAGACTAAGATCTTCTACTACCCTCACCACTTGAATCAATCTGTTTGACTAACTGATTCTATAGAGTTTCAGGATGCAACCTTACTTGAATCCTTATCTAATTATATACACTACAACACAACCATGAAATCTCTCCAAGAGGCTCATGGAATTACGTCTACTCATGGCATGTCCATGTTTCTCACACCAAATCCTCATTTCATCTCAAGCATTATAATTTCATGCCAATGTACCACCAACCAACCAATGCACATTTCATTTCATACCAAACACCACAACAACACATAAGATATATATGGTCACCGATTCATGCTTTTGAGAGAAATTAAATCAATCCACAAGTGAAGTCACGGAGAATGAAACCAATTTGCCTCATTCTCGCTCAAGCTAAGAGGTCTCGCCCAAGCGACAGGGTCCCCTCACTTAAGCTAGACACTCCTCACTTGGGCGAGAACTCGAACTGAGGGTGTAATGCAGCATTTTGAGTTCTCACTTAAGCTAGACCGTCTCGCTTTGGCGAGACTGCTCTCACTTGAGCGAAATGCCTCGCATAAGCGACAACTCGCGTAGAGGCAAAGGGGAGTTCTTTGCTACTCTTGCTTAGGCTACAGGATTCTCACCTAGGCGAGAATAGCAGATTCTCTCCTACTTCGACATGCAACAATTGAAATCCATCCAGAAACACATACAATATATTTTCAAACCATCACAGGCATCATCCAAGTATCACAGACACGAAGCCAAACTAAAACAAGCAGAATATTGTAAAAACATGAAAACCCTAGCTTCCCTACCTGGAAAAGATAGTTGTAGTGGAAGAAAACCATAACAGGAGCTCACCACAGTACAACAATAACTTAAGAAGCCCAAACAGAGACAAGGGTACACGAAAAGAAGGCTATAAGGACGACCCCAAAGCTGAACCAACACTACAAAAAAGAAAAAAGAAAAGGAAGAGAAAACACGAGGTTTAGGTGTTAAACTTACATGGAAGGAGCTTTCGACTAGTTCCGAGGGAAGTTTCACAGTTGCCCTAACACAACTTTTGCTCATAAGATGGAGAAGGAAGGGGAACTGTCTTTGCAAAAAAGAAAACAGAATGAGAAGGTAAGTGACTGGAAGGGGTCTTGGGGGTACTAAGGGGGCTAGCCTTGGGCCCAACTACGAAGGTCAAGCCTTAAACGTTTAAGACAGAAAGAAAAAGAGTCTTACAACATGAAATTGAAATTTATTTATATCTTAAGTTTTTATATTGTTTGGTCTTTAAAATTTAAAAATAAATAAATATAATCTTTATAATGGTGTCTCAGGCCAATGTTTGAGTTGTTTACACCATTTAACATTTACAACTCAAATGTCAGCCTAGAACATTGTTTAACATGTAAAAGAAAATAGATGCAGTTGACTTAAAATGATTATATCGTAGTTTTTAAGTTTAGGTTTCGAAATGTATCAAAGTTTGGGACAATGACGAATTCTAAATTTGCATCCAAGTTTAGGGACTAAAAAGATACTTAACCCTATAAAAAATCATCTTTGAGGGAACGTACCATTTCTCCCAGTGGAAAAAAATATACTAGCTTTATCTCCACCAAATTCTCTTTAACATATACGAGTACTTCCCATAATCCTCCTTCCTCGCCCTCAACTTTTGCAGAGATGACTCCCACAATCGCTTCTCTCACTTTATCTCTGAACTCGACGCCATATCGTAATCGGCTATCCCTAGCATGAGGGCTACCCCTTCCACCCACTCTCCTTTCTCCACCACTTCACCCGCTTCCATGACATTTGCCTTGCCAACCTCGTCATCGTGATCCTCTTCTAGTGTGAGTGTGTTGGTTTGCCCCTCCTCACTTCTCTGTGTGTTTGTTTCCTATTTTTTCAAAAGGCATAGAGTGGTGAGCTGAAGATTTCAGAGATGGTTCACATGGTGGCGCATGATGACAAACTCTTTTGCCATCTCCATCAGCATGGTCTCAATCTCCCTCGCCATCTATATCTTCATTTATTTGATCCTCACAAATCCATATCCTAAAACCTTAATCGTAGCCACCACCTCCACCACTGGGTCTTTATCTCTTCTTATGAAAGTCAGGGTTAGGGTTTTGAATTAAAATTAGGGATTAATCAAATGGGTTTGAATTAAGGTTAGGAATTTACAATAGAAGGGAAAAGAAATGCCATGGAAAAGAAAGAAGAAGAATCATAAGGGGGGAGTTCTGACACAAACACAATCGTGTCATGCCACGTGGACATACATAACATATACATTGTGAAATGTTATTTGTCATATCAGTAAATATTTAACATTGCTTGGTCATGAGGACTAGATACATTCATTAATAAATTTTAGGGATAAAAGTGATTTAAAGTTTGAGACTAATGAAATCTAATTTTGTGTGAAATTTTAGGAACTAAAAGTATATTTAACCCTTTAGTGGTTAATGTGGTCTATTAAGGACTAAATAACTTGATGGGAGTATCACATTGGTGGAATAGGAAAATGTATTCAAGCTAAAGTGAATATTTGCTTTTAAGACAAAATTATAAGTTATCAATTGTGACTATTAATATAGTTATATTATGTTTATGAGTTAAATATGTTTTCAGCCCTTAATTTTTTATGTGAAATTGGAATTCATTATTGTCCAAAACTTTCAAACATTATGGTCCATAAACTTAAAAAATGAATTGATATAATTCTTTTAATCCAATTATGTTAAAGTTTTTTAACGTGTCAAACGTTTCTTCTAGCTAACATTGAAGTGGTAGAACATGTTAAACATTGTAAACAAGTCAAATGCTAGCATGAAACGTGTTTGACACGTAAAAAAAATTAACGTAATTTTATTAAAATGACTATTTCCATTCATTTTCAAAGTTTTGAAATCAAAATGTATCAAAATTTTCGATAAGGACAATTTCAATTTTGTATCAAATTTTAGAGACTAAAAATATATTTAACCCTCTTCATTTATTATATTGTTTGTTTATTAATATGTTTGGATCATCCTTTCCTTAAATAAATGATACATATTTATTGTATGTTTGGAAGAAATAACAAAAAAAACATTTAAAAATGTATTTTTGATTACTAAATTTACAAAATAGAAGAAAAGAAAAATATTAACTTTTATAAGCGAAATCAGTTTTTTTTCTTTCTATTACAGTATTTTCTTTCCACCTTAAAAAAAATACTAAGAAAATAAAGATGAGCTATGAAAATACAAATAGAATAAAGAAGAGAAAAAGAGTGTTATAAATAGTATTCTTGGAATAACTTTTTTAAGATTTATGATTGTAGGCTTTACATTATGATTTAACATCCTCTTTATATTTCCAAAACACTTTCAAAACCTTTATTTTCATGTTCTGGAAAATACATCCTTCAGTATAAATGATATTATTTCAAAAATTAATTCCTAAAACACTATTTTTTCTTTTTATATTTCCCAATGTACCTTTATAACAACACAATTTACTTTCTTTAGCATAAATGAGAATACTTTCTAAAAATGAAAAAAAGAGTTATTAAGATTAGTTTATGAAATGTTGAAGAAATAAAAAACAGACTTTCAAAACTACATTGTAACAAGTATTTTAAAAATACTTTTTAGAATACTATTTCTCTTACATTCTAGAGTGTATTTTCCATAACAAATTTTGTTTTCGCATTACAAAGAATTTAAATTATGAAAATCAATAATATTTAGCAAAATAATTTTTAAAAGTAATAAGAAAACAAATCAATTAAAGTTTTGTGAGAAAAAAAAACATGGGAAGGAGTTGGGAAATTGAAAACTATTTTAATTTAATTAGAGAGAAATGAAATTTATTTCAATTAATATTTCCAGTTGGAGAAGCACTCTGACACTGTGTTCTTATCTAGGTGATTACTGTGCATGGGTGATGGTAAGCGATGAATGTAGGAAACTTTTATGTTCCTTTTTATTTATTTAAAAGTGAAGAGAAGCAACAATTTGAGGGATTCATGGTGTATTCTCATCTCTCTGGCATGAAGAGATTAGAGAGTGATCGAGGTGTTTTTACATAATTACCCTCGTCATTTTATCTCAAATAAATGAACTATGCTACTGCACTTCGAGGAGTTTGCTGCTTATCGAGGAGTTCTGGAATTGAAATGAAGAGCACAATCATGCATTTTCTTTTCTTTCTCTTCGTTCGAAAACTGTTCTGGACTTGCTACCTTTCCACCACCACGGTTTGTTGAGAAGAGGCACGGTGGCGAGCACGACGGAAGTTGACGACTCGTCTGACAGCTCACCGTGCAATGGAGTCCAGTGTTGACGTGGTGGATCTGCATGTGGTTCTAGAATGGGATGTATTTTTATGGTTGTTTTCGCAATGGAACCTGTTAAGTTTTTTTTTGAACCGATTCCAAAACCCTATGAACCTCTATTTAACCAGTTCTGTTTGTTTTTGGAACCTGTTCCATTTCACCTCCCATGCATATGAGCGCCTTATAACAGGTTCTGTGTTCTGGAATGTATTCCATTCATTGCCTTTTATTAAAGCTTATCTTTTTCATAATGAAGTAGTTACATTTTTAAGGGTATACCATTTTAGCTAAATATGCTTTGAGATTTGGTTCACGACTTCACCTAAGAGCTCTATTCATAGCTTTTTCAAGAGAGTTTTCGTTTGTACTCTGAAGACAGTTTGTTTTCTTTCTCTGAACTTTTTCTATAATAAAACTTGTGTTGTTATCGTGCAGCGGAATGTTTGAGCGTGTGGACAAAAACCAAGAGGGGGGTGAATTGGTTTTAAGTAATAAAATTAATTCTTTAAAAAATTTTCAAAGTTTATCAAATAAATCAATAATTAATTTCTTTGAACACAATAATAGATGAAATAAGGAGATAGAGAAGAAGATTGAATACAAGTATTT
>Ga0214542_1004078_pt1 | contig 29217 bp, 7 predicted proteins | sample CNSS1metaG_FD_160096 | JGI IMG/M metagenome (GOLD analysis project Ga0214542, IMG submission 160096) | Root nodule microbial communities from cowpea collected in UCLA plant growth center, Los Angeles, California, USA - CNSS1 | ecosystem: Host-associated > Plants > Roots > Nodule | place: USA...
TTATAATTTTATAATTTTATAATTTTATAATTTTATAATTTTATAATTTTATAATTTTATAATTTTATAATTTTATAATTTTATAATTTTATAATTTTATAATTTTATAATTTTATAATTTTATAATCTTATAATTTTATAATTTTATAATTTTATAATTTTATAATTTTATAATTTTATAATTTTATAATTTTATAATTTTATAATTTTATAATTTTATAATTTTATAATTTTATAATTTTATAAACTAAACTTCTTTTAAATTAAGATTTATACGTCAATAACACAGAAATTTTAAAATTTAAAATATATATGACAACAAATTTTGAATTTGAAATGTAAAATAGCAAAATAATGGTAAAAATGTTTTCATAGTATACTCTTTATATTTTTTCTGTGTGGTCTATCTTTTGTAGTTTTAGATAATTTACTATTTATATTTTTTGTATGCTTTATTTTTTTTAACTTTATATCATCTACTCTTCATATTTGTTGTATAGTCTAACTTTCTTATTTTTGGATAGTCTAATAAATACTTTTTTCATCATTCACCATTTTTATTATTACGGAGTTTACTATTTACATCTTTTTACATTATCTAATCAATATTTCATTTAAAATTGAATTTGTTCTTAATTTCTATTAACTCAATCTTAATATATTATTTAAAATAATTATATACAAGACATTGTTTTATATATATATATATATATAAAACTTAAATACATTTTCATCATAAAAACAATTAAAAATTATTATTTAATTTTATAAAATAAAATACTTATATTTAATTACTCTTTTATATTTTTAAATTAATTTAATAAATATACTATTATTTTTAAAATCCTGTGCATGGGTACAAATACTAGTTTGAGACAATCGTTAATGATAAGGAAGTATTATCAAAATTTATTATAACTAAAACTATTTTTATTTAAGTAAATTTGTTTTAAGTTTATTTAGTTTTGTTTGGATACAATATAGAAGTAAATGTAAGTTAGTTAAGAATTAGAGGAAAAGAAACATAGTACAATTGACAAAGTAATAATCAATATTATTATTTTAAATTTTCTAGAAAATGTTATCCAAATTTTATTAGATCATATAAATAACATACTTAAAATTGAAAATAAATGGAAGGATGCATAAAAACATAAATAAATAATTGCGTTGCTAATTGGGCAAGAGCCTTAATTTGTATTTGGCACAAATTAGATACGAGAAGTTGAACATGCTTTGTTTTTTTGGTTTAAACGAACATTTTGTTTTACTTAAAATTCAGGTGCATCTTAGGTACATCTCTTATTTCAACACTAACTTGTCATTAAAGTCATTAAAGTCGTTTTCCCAACACTCACTGTTGCTTATGACACGGTTTCATGTCTTCATGAAACAAAAGTTTCTCTTTCAGTATGACATCAATTGATGCACCGAACTCAACTACTCAAATGCAATAGTTAGATAATTTTCTTCGTTAATATACAAATCATTGTCATATTTTTTTGGTACCATTATAGTGGTTTTTTTTAATCTTTTTATTGGGTTCTATTTCATGAGGGTGAATTGCTTCAACCTTTTGATCTCTCTTCAAAAATCTAAAATCATATTTTTTATTATCTTTTTTGTTGGTGCAAGATGACTCTAGAATAGAGGATGAATAGAGTCTGTAAACTTTTTAAAATTGTTAACATAGTAAAGTATAGAGAAGAGAATGTACACAAGAATTTATACTAGTTTAACCTAACGTTGAGACTACGTTTAGTCTCTTAAGCAATTTTTTTAAGAATTTCTACTAATTAAATTTCTTGACTAACATGAATATCAACCTCTCCAAATTACAACAAGTACAAACTTCTACAAGTTACAACCAATATCACCATCTACAATTTACAATGAGTATCGTCTTCTCTAGGTTATAAGTATAAACCTCTAAAGGTATCCTTCACAATCTTCTCGTGATATCGAGAACTCTCAATTAAAATAAATAATAACAATATCTCAAACAAGAAAGTACAATAAATCTCACAGGGTATACTTTACAATGTGAAGAATATTTACAATGATTATCACACAACTCAATGTTACTCAATAAAGTTAGATTTGACTCTAAGCTCTAAGATTATTTTTTTTTTTTTTTCTCTTTGATTTTTCTTGAGAGATTTCACAATTCTGCTCATTCTATATATCTTTTTGACATTTTTTTATATCTCTCACATTCTAGTGGTTATATATAATCACAGTTGAGAGCATATCGTTAATTGGATCGTGTATATATATATATATATATATTAATTACATCTTTGTTCTATTCTACTCTTTCTCTGTCCAGTCCTTGTATAAATATATTATCTATATATTTTTAGTTTAATGTGAACATTATCTTTCTAACTTAAATCTCTTGTCTCATTGATTATCATCAAAACCTATATACCGTTAAGCTTGTCTAATAAGTTCTTTCAGCATCTAACACTAACAATCTTGGCCATGATAAATGTAAGTCAAGCTTTTTATGGAAGGCTTAGGTTTTTGTCTTAATCTCCCAAAACTTTTTCCTTTTTCTCTTAGTCACTAAGATGAAGAAGTTATATTTAATTATTTATTAAGAAACTCATCATCGAGTATTTCATTGGTCATATCGAAGAATGTTATTTAACACTCTAAGTCATAACTTATTTTGATAGAGAAATATATTAAATCAATTATTTCTCTTTAAAGGTGTTCACATTTTATAAGATTATTCAACATATGACTTTAGAATTATGAAAAGTCATTAACTCACTCATTTATAATTAAAGAATATTGTTCGAGCTAAAATTTTGAGCTCACACAATATTTCTCCGTTTCAATAATATTTTTTTTCTGTAAATTAAATATATTGCGTGACAATATATGAATGAATAATTCATTGTATGCGATCGGCTATGTGAGATTAATATTTTCAAGAAATTACTATATATGAGTTATAACTATGGCGATATTAAATATCAGTGCTATTATTAAAAAGAGAATGGATGTTGAACGTTATTTTTAAATTCTTGTTGAAAATACTTTATTAAAAAAATGCTTATTTTTATAAATTTTATATATAGAATGGATATATGTACATTTTTTTTATTTTCTCAATTTATTACTTATCAAAGTAAAACATTATTTTAGAAGAGAGATTTCAAATACATAATTTTTGTTTTCCATTTTATTCATTAGCAACTTTAAGAAATAACTTCACTTAATATAAATAATTTAATAAATTAATGGAACAATTCTCAGCCACCAATTTTAAACTGCTAACCATTTTCTTAACTTTCAACTAACTAGTTTCTGAAGAACTCCAAGTTCAAAGAATTGTTTTGCTACAATCATGACTGACCCATTTTGTTCTCAAGTGGCATGACATTCATAAAATCCTTGCCTTTACTTCCTTTACCCCACAATTTATTCGCGCAATCCCTTAGGTTTTCAAAATAACTACTTTACCTTATTTTTGGATTATATATTCTGTCTTGAAACTTTCCGAAAACATATCTTTTGAAATGAAATGTTCGAATCAAAATTTTCAAATAAAATTTTTAGAATGAAATTTTTGGAATACAGGTAATATGTTTTGGAACAAACTCTTTAGAATAATATTTTTGAAACATGTTAAAAAAATTCAAATATATGATATGATGATAATATAAAATATTTACTTTGTAAAAGATTCTCAATAATGGTCAAATGTCAGTCTTTTTTTTTCACATTAGTTTTACGCAAATAATATTTTTGAAAGCACGTAATGTTTTTATATATGAATTTTTTGAAATATCCTTATATAAAATATGTTCCGGAAAGAATTTTCTAAAACACATGAATACATCTCAAACAAAACATTCTTAAACAATTTTTTTTTTTTTTCGTATTTTCTCTAAACTTCTTCCTCTGTGGTGTTTCTCTTCTTTTTCTTCCTACACAGCAGTAATGTAACAGTGGTGGTGTGGTGTAATATGGTATAATGGTGAAAGATATTTGAGTCTTTTCCAAATATTATAGAGGTGGAGTTAGTAATTTGGGGGTGAATAGCGTAAAATCTTTAGATCATAATATTACTTTCATACTTTTAAAGGTCCCAAAAGTCCAATAGCAGCAGTATATGGGCTTATCTTAAAAAATAAACGTTGGTCCATTTGTCTCACTTTATATTTTTCTCTTGCTTTCTTGTTTCTCTTAATAAATAAACAAGCTTTTTTATATTATAACACATATCTTAAAATTTATAACCATAGAATAATATGTGTTAGTGGACATAAAAAAATTAACATTGAAAGTATGAAAAATTATATAGAATTCTTTTGGGTTACAACAAAAATCTAAAACAAGGAAAAGCCATTTTTTTGTTTTTGTTCAACAAAATTCTTAATACCTGCAATGTTGAAAATATGATAAATTGTTCTATTCTCTCATTCACTTTGATAAAGAATGCAAAGAAAAAAATATATAAAATGATCAAAATGTTTTTAACTTTTTCCTTTAAATGACAAAAAAGGAGATTTTTTGGTTATCTAACATAACACCAGAGAACTTATGTCCCTTATTTCCTTTCCCTGTTTGAGAAGCAAGTATCCATTTCTCACGAGAATATAATTTTATTTTTTATTTTAATAAAAAATCATTCTAGTTTTTCTCTAATTTTACATTTGTACAAAACCTTTGAAATCAAAACGTTTCCCTATTTTGTATAGAAAATATTGAAAGGGAAAAAATATTATAACAAGATAAAAGTTTTGTAATTGAAAGAGAATACAAGAAATGGAACCAAACATTTTCTCAAATAAACACTACCTAAAGAGATGCAGAGAATGAATTTTAGGCATAAGTTTCGAAAATCGCAATTAGTTTTTACTTAATGTAGAGTGATATTTAAATAGTTTTTTTCTTTTTGAATTCTCCTTGACGATTAACTTTTTATTCCTTTTCTTTTTTGCGTACTCGTTTTAGTTTTTTCTTCTTTTTTACTGTAAGATGTTTAACTCATTTTATGACTTCTAATTCATAAATTTTATCTAAGGTCAACTTGGTCACATAAGATCAAATTTGTGTCTAGGTCAACTTGACTAAATTTTATTAGTTTTAATGTACCACAATTTCATAAAAGAGGGGAAGTGAATTGATTTTGACAAACTTTATCCAATTTTTAGCAATTTGAAATTGTTTTTTAAAAGTTTTTGCTTGTTAAATCAATTGAAATAATGTGATTGAATGTTTTGGAACATTTATACCATGTCAAAAATAAAGAAAGAAAGAAATGAAACACACACAAAAGATTTATACTAGTTTGATTCCTTAAAATCTACTTTCAGTTTCTCCTAGCAAACCACACTAGAGTTTCACTATATCTCAAAGAATTACAAAATTTACAAAGACACTTTAGCAAATCTAAACTCTTAGACAAGAAAATCGTACAAGCAAGACTATATACCACACACTTGCTTTAAACAAAAATAGCAAGGTTATACCACACACTTGCTTTAACCAAAAACAGCAAGGCTATACCACACACTTGCTTTAAACAAAAACAGCAATACAAAGAGTTTCAAACTGTAAAAAGAATACAAGAAAACAGCCTAGAAAGGTGCAAGAATCTTAATTATGAATTTCCAATTATGAATTTCTTGCATCTTGCCAAGTCGACTATCGAGACAACAAAACAACCTTTTGTAATTATCACACACATACCAGCTAGGGATGTCAAAGAGATCTGTACTCGCGGGTATCTGCGGATAAAACCCGTAACGGGTAGAAAACAAATATTAAAAATCTATACCCGCTACCCGCGGGTACGGATATTTTTGATACCCGCATATTAACGGGGCGGGTACGGGTATCATAGTATCCATACCCGTGGATACCCGTACCCGCTAAACTTACATCCCTTGACATTCTTCTCTTTCCTTTCTTAGAAATTGGACATATACATCAAACCTTATATAGACAATGACGTTTATGATATGCTTATTGTCAAATGATAAAATCAAAATAAGAATACTTGGCACGTGACAATTGAGGTTTATTATTTGTTTATTTTGTTTATTTTTCAAGAATCAATCAGAGAAAGTGGATTTGTTGATCAAAGCACTAATTAAAGAATTTTCATTGGGTTAAACGTCATTTTATATTTACTTTTACAATTATTTGGACATGTATCAAATTTAGTTTATTTGAACTTTATTTAAAATTTATGAGTGTGATGTATTTTATTTTATTTTATTTGAATTTATGATTAAATATTTGTTTTTAAATAATTTTGCAAATACCCGCAGGTACCCGTGGATACTCGCATATATGAAAAAAATAAGCGGGTACGCGCATAATGGATACCCGACGAATATGGGTACGGGTACGGGGCAGATATTTATCCAGCGGGTAGGGTACGAGGGAGCTACTACCCGTACCCTACCCGCCCCGTTGACATCCCTAATACCAATTATAGCCTATTGATCTATTTGACTAAGTGTGATGCAATTAACACGTACATCATGTCATACATCATGCTCACACATACAGCATGCCTTGCTTTAATTCCAACATTCTCATGCTATTATTTTTTCTTATGGACATCATCAAAAACATCAAAGATACACTTAATCAACAATAAATTTCAGTAGGGCCTGACTCGATTGAATTTAACCAAATTTCGGTTGAGGCCAAATTTGGTTAAATACTGCCAAATTTGGGCCAAGACCGACTCGGTCAAATTTCCATCGGGATGACTCAATCGAATTTGATCGAATTTCAGTCGGAGCCGACTAGGCTGAATACGGAAAAATTTTGGTCGCGTCCGACTATGCTGAATATGGCCAAATTTCATCCAGTACCAACTTAACCCAATGTGGTCAAATTTGGATCGGAGTCGACTCGACCGAATACGGCCAAATTTGTTCTAAGGTTGACTAGCCAAATTTTAACCGATGCCAACTCGACTGAATTTAGCCGAATATGACCAAATTTTATATAGAGCCGACTCCACCGAATACGGCCAATTTTGAATCACTCCCAACTTGCCCTTCAGACAACCTAACTAAAAATTTAGATTATTTTAAATTAAATTTTTTAGATTATCCATATTTAAAAATCTAAATTTTGATAATAGATATTTAATTCATAAAATATATAAAATATAGATTATATTAAAATCTGAATTCAATAAAATGAATTTGATTTTTAATAAAATATATCTTATATGAATTCAGAATGGAATAAAAGTGGATGAGATAGCCCACCCTAACGTGAATGGTGTGTGACGTGAGGTTTCGTGAATGTTTTAAGTAAAGTGAATTAGTGGGAGAGAGAAAAAAAATTGGCACGTGGCATCCAAAGAGTTGGTAATGGTTTTGGGTGAAAAAGAAAATGGCAAGGGTATAGGTAGTACAGTTAGGATCATGAAAGAAATGGATAGGTGGTAAGAACAGAAAAGATAGGATGTGTTAATAGAAAAATGAGTTTCATTATTTTTTATTTCATGTTAATTTAAACCATCAATTTTTTCTTTCAAATTTTTCATTTTTCTTTCTTTATAAACTTTATTTCACTTATTTTTTTCATTATTATTTTCTTTGCTTACTACTTTTTTAAAAATCAATTTTATTTGGTCGGACGTAATCAGGTGTTAACAGTATTGGTTTAAAATTCTACTATACTTTTTTTAGTATGAGTTGTGTATGATTTTTGGAACTTCTCCTTGATTGAATTCTACTCCTACTTTTTCTCAACTCTTCTTAAAACTTTGCTTGTTTTTCCTTAAAAATCTTAAGCTCCTTCTTTGAGGTAGTAATATATTCATCTCTTTCAACTCTTTTGTTTTTGTTTTCAAAATAGATGTGTGTCTTTGCCAAATTTTTAATCACTTTAGTACTTTGGTCAAATGTTGTAGACTAGGCACTTCACTATAATCACTATCAATTTAATAAGATAGAGTCTTAGAAATAGTTTTAGACATTCTTAAAATTTTTGAAAATAGGCGATGCAACAAACAAATTTATATTTCAAAAATTAATTCAACTTTTTGGGAGATTTTAAGAAGACAAAGTAGTCTGAAGTACTTTTCGAAAAGTGGGAAGAATCACTGAAGATCACTTAAAATTCAAATATTTTCTAACGAAAGTTACCTCAAATCCTCTTGTACGTAACTTATCAACTAGAATTAGATTTGAGACACATGCTAAACTATAAAAAAACAATTAAGGAGAGAAAAAAAATTATATATATAATTACATATGAGATCCAATTAAGTGAAGCCAAACATTAAGTTTAGCCTAAAGAACATAAACACGCACAAAATAAAATAATTGTTTGAAAGGATGATTAATCTAATCTATAAATCATAATCAAGAGCATCTATTCAATAGTAAATCCATATATATTAATTTATATTCTTATTATTTACTGAACATCGAGTTTTATCATACATTTTAGTGCGTGGAAAGTACTAAGATTTCTTTTGCGGTTGAAGATTGAAGAGAAGACAAGGGAGTAAGTAACAACTGCCAAAAATCTTAATTGACCATTTTCTTATGAATTACCATTTTTATGTGTCCGTGACTGATGATAGGGATTGATTTGGCCTTAGTATTTGTCTGCGTATGATGTGTTGACAGGGTAGATATTTGGTTCATTTGGAACCAAATTTAATCCAAAAAATTTCCTATACTCTTTCCATTTCATATTTGCCTTAAGAAATTATACAATAATATTAACTATATAAGTAAAAACGATAAAATAAGTCCTTTTTGAAAACCATTCTACCAAAGTTCAAATGTAGTGATAGACCTGCTTAAGTATTTACTATTTAGTTGACATGATAATTTAATAATATTCTTGTCCTGAAGTGAAAGTATTTTGAAATCAACTACGAGCTTTGGATATATTTATAAATAATATATTTATTAGTTTATATAAGATTAATTACTTAATTAATATACTAAAAATCTTATATCGATTAAAAATTAAATTAAATTATAGAGTATATTAAATCATTTTTTGTCAAATTAAATTATACTAAAACTCAATTCTTAATATGAATTATAGTATTTAATTCTAATAAAAATTTAAATTTATCATATCATTTATCGTCCATTTTTCCTGATTTTTTCACTTAATATTATAAAAAATTATTTTAAAAATATCACATTAATTATAAATAATATTAAATTATAATTTATAAATGAAGATTTTTTTTTTTTTTACTAAATTGATTTTAAAAAAATTGACTTGAACGGAATTGCTTACCCGATCAGATTCTAGAACAACATTGTATATTTACAAGTTGAATTCCACCTACATTAATTAATTAGTTTCAGGTGTTGTTGTGGTTTTTAATTTATTTATTAAAATTAAAATTCTTTTCAAGTTGAACTAAAATTTACAGTACTTTATTAAATTTTCACAATTTTAAATGTTTTCAAATATTAAAATATGTAGTTTCACATTTGAGGATTTAATTGATGTGAGACTGTATCTTTCAGTTCACGGACATAAAGTTTAGAGTTAGCATACCAAGTTAATAATTAATAATTAATCTATGTTCTTACCTGTATAATTTTTTCATTGAATTTTAATTTATTTCTTACGGTTATTGTTATAAATTATTGTATATTTATATAATTTATTAATTGAATTGGTAATGTATTGTTATAAATTAATTTATGTATTTATATATAACTTACACCAATCTCCTTTTTAGGGAGGAGACATGGTATTATGTTTTCCATACAATTACTTACGGAGGCTAACATAATTTTTTTTATAAGTGAAAAGGTAAAATAGAAAGAAAAAAACTTATTTAATTTCATTAAATATTAAAATCATTAATGAAACTCACTTTATATTTTTCTATATCTCTTTTATCCCGTTTTAAACATTTACAACATCAATTATTTTATTTTTATTATTGGATAATCCTTAACCTTGTGTTTGGATGGAGCATTTCAACAATGTTTAGAAATTGAAATGCTTTGTATTTGAATTACTTGTAATTGAATTCCATTCATTTTTTAAATAACTTGTTTGGATAAGGAAATTAAAATACCTTACATTTCAATTTTTTGTTTGGAAAAAAAAATTGAATTTATTGTGAGATAAAATTTAATTTTAACAATATTTATTTTACGCTTAATTATGTTTTGAGTTCATGATTAGTTTGGAAACATGCTCGACAACCTAGATGGGTGGGGTAGACCCAACTACGAAATCGGATTGGTTAGACTTGATGACCCACCCGAGCTGGACCGACTGGGAAGCCCAGACAGGCTGGGTGGCCCGATGATCTAGAGGCCTAACAGCCCATACTGCACGATTGTGCTGTCAAGTTCGTCAATATCGCCCGGTCCAACCTGTCTAGGTCATTGGCCTAATACTCTAGACGAGTCCGACGACCAGAACGGGCCCGACGATAAAAGACGAGCCCGACAATCCGGACGGGGCCGAATACCCGGACGAGTCCGAATACCCAGACATTTCCAAATACTCGGACGGGTTCGACGACCTGGACGGGGCCATACACCCAGACAAGACCGAAGACCGGACAGGTCGAATGACTAGGATGGGCCCAAGAACCCGGACGGGCCCGATGACTCGGATCGGTCCGACGACTTGGACACGTCCGACGACCAGGACAGGCCCGACGACCTAGACGGACTCGAGACTCGAACAGGCCTGACAACTCGTACATGACCTTTCAAACCGTCTGGCCCATCCGAGTCGTCGGGCCTGTCTGGATCGTCGGGATCGTCGGGCCCGTTTGGGTCGTCGGGCTTGTCCGAGTCATCGTTCTTGTCCTGGTCGTCGGGCCCGTCGTGGTCATCAGACACATTCAGGTCGTTGGGACCGTCCGGGTCGTCGTGCCCGTCCAGATCGTCTAGAATGTGAGGTTGAGTGAGAAGAATTTCAAATTACACCTATTTTGAGGGTATTTGAATTTCTACTAATTTAGCTAATTGAAATCCTTCAAAAAAAATGCTTGCATTTGAAATGCTTTCTAATTTCTCTATCCAAACAAAGCATTTCATTACAAAGAAATCTAAATTCTTCAAAAAAATGAATTGCTTCATTAAAATACTCTATCAAACACACTCTAAGTTCTTTTGACCATTCTTTCTTCTTTTTATATTACTATGTTGCATGGGATAAAAACAATTTTACATTTTCTTCTGACTTTTTCTTTGACTTAAAGCTGGATTTAGATCCGTTTTTTGAATGCCCGTGATAATTTAGGATCTTGTGTTAGATTGATAGTGCCACTAATCAATAATGTTGATAGGTTTCTAAGTGAATCCATCAAATTTTGAAGTCTTTTTGACTTAAACAATTTAACATAAGCCAGGACTTTATTTTTATAAGCTTTAGTAGTGAAATGTTATTTTAAGCTTTTATTACAATATCGTTTTCCTTGGTCAACTTTGCTCTTATTTTATTTCACCATCCTTGAAAATATGTTCATTTTCCTTTTTTTTTTATGGTGTCTCGTTAAAAAGAAGATTAAAGCCATTCTGTGAATTTCACAAACTTCTTGAAGTAGAAAAAAATTCAAAGTAGTATTTTTTTTTCTTTTTTATAAAAACCTAATCCGTGATGTCCTTAACATTAATTAATTCTAAAACAAAATAACCTAAAGAATATTAGTGACTTTTACAAATATTTAAAGAGAGAAGAGTACAAATGATAATGGTAATTAGTGTGATACTCCTTTTTATTATTCCTTCTTCTCTCGTTCCAGAACACTGAAACCCATACACCACTCCTGCCTCACCACCACTCTTTACACAATCACCCTTAATCACTCTATCTAAATCTCTCTCCTTGCACTTGGAACAGATTCTGGAAGAGTGATCTCAACAGAACCTCCTGCCGTCTCCGCTCTTAGCTCCCCTCCTTCTAGGTAAGTCTCCATTTTCGTTTTGGGGTTCAATTTCAGCTTCAAACTCGAAATTATGTTTCTGTTCTGAGTCTGATCAAGTGTTCTTTCATTCCCTTGATGATGAATTCTTTAGGTTGAACTAAGGAATTCTGCTTTTCCTATCTGAAGTTGCTTTCACCAAAGTATTCACCAGAAAAAGGTAAGGGAAGCTAACTTTTCACTCAATTTTCGTGTAAAAAGTGTCTCTGAGTGCTTGGATTGCATGAGTATGTGTTTAATTGATGTTTGGAACTACTTGCTGTGTGAAATTGAGTTTTTGTGTGAAATTCGTAGTTCTGCATGTGAAGAATAGATTGAAATCCTGATAATTTCGCCTAGGCGAGCAGCTCTCGCCTGACCGAAAGTATCAAAGAGTTACATATGTCTTTGCGCGAGGTCTCACCTAGGCGAGCTGGAGTCGCTTGAGCGAGAGATCATCTCGTCTAAGCGAACCAGTTTAGCTTGAGCGAGAATTCGCTCAGATTCTTGAGGTGCCCACTGTAAGAGGACTCGTCCGGGCGAGTGCAGCTTGCCTAAGCGAGATAACTCTCTAGCTCAGGCGAGGTCCTCTAGCTTGAGCGAGATTCACTGTAGAATTGGATTGTCTTCTCTATTTTAGATTAAATGAAGTTATGCTAAGTGGACTGATGTGATAATTACCTATTTTGTACGTGAGTTTTATGAATAATAGTCTACGTGATGGAATTGTGTGAATTTGATTTATTTGAGAATGTGATGGAATTAGGATTTCAAGGGAAATTCTAAGGATGATGGTTTTAGTGAATGTAAGGACATGAAGACTCATATTGGTGGTATCCTGACGCTCCTATAACCATTAAGACTCATATAGAGTATAATGGATTATATCGGGAGGAGTAGCAGGAGGTCCTAGTTTATGGACCCAATCTGTCATAGACGTGAAGGGGACTTACCCTGGGAGTGGTTGGGTGAATACCCCTTGTGCCCAAAACTTTGTAGAGTTTGGGATCCGTCACAGGTGCAAGCCACCAAGAGCTCCAATGTCACTTACATAATCTGGATATCGAGTCTAGAATTGTGATTGCGTGTTATGATTGTGGCGATTTGGACAATTCTGATAAATGTGATAAACCTTGATTGATGCTTAATTATTAAAATTGCATGATTTCTCTTTATTTAGCTTACCCTTCTTGCATATGTTTGTTCTGTGTGTCTTTCTCGTTTGCAATGATCGCCTTTAATGATTGGCGTGAGCAGCTAAAAGTGTAGGTGAGGACACACCCCTCCTGGATAGGAGTTGAGTTGTGACTGAGTGTTTCCAGCAGTAGTCTTCACTCTTTGTTTTGTTTAAATGGTTGGGTGTTTTGTAACCCCTTTCTTAGTGTAGGTTGTATGTATAGGCAATACATGTATGATTATTGAAGGATGACTGTATTGATACTTTATACCGACCTATTCCTATCATCTGTTTTTGAATTATCATAATATAATGTTTTGTTTAATAGCGTAAAAACTATTAAAACGATTAGTTTTATAACAGAAATATAAAAAATTAGGATAAATATGTTTTTATTAATTAAATTAAATAAAATCGATTCTTACATATATAAAATACGCACTACTTTTATTTTAAAACAACACCAACCATGTATAAGCACAAGCAATAATAATAATTATTATTATTATTATTAATATTATAAATAAATCAAATTTTAGTACAATGGATTGATGAAAGATATTTTTAAACAAGCAAATCAGATTTATATCATTCATTAACCCAAATTGTATTTCGTTTAATTAAGTAAAATTTTGAATTTGAATTTTAGATTATTTGGCTTATTTAAATAAGATTTTGAATTTGAATTTTAGATTAGAAAAAATCTATAAAAAAAACTTTACTCTAAATATAACTTGTTGTTAAATATTATATTTAATTAATAATGTAGTTTTGATTCAAATTTTTATCTATTTTCATTTTCATATATGTTTTGACTCGATTAATTTCTTATTTTTTTTAAAAAAATGTTACTCTAAATATAACTCGTTCTTAATAATATTAGATTTAATTAATAATTTAGTTTTGATATTCAATGTAAGAACGTGATTAAAATTTTAAACAGAGTAGAATTTTATCATTATATTCAATGCTATTGTTTTCCTTATCAATAGCATATTATATATATATATATATATATATATATATATATATATATATATATATATATATATATATATTAAAAAATTTAAAGTGGGTTTCTTTTCTTTTAAGAATGGTTCACTTAAACTTGAAATAACCTTGATTCATTCTCAGTTTTCAAATATCTTTCTTTCTCACCTCTTGCATTTTTTTTTCTTGAAGATCCACCTATGATAGAGCAAAGCAACCTAACTTTCTGGTGTATGCAGCTATTTTTTGTTGCATGTGATTTTTTCTCTTTTATGCATCTTCATCGAACTATCACTACTAAAAATTCTCATATTATATGAACTTTTTTTTGCAAATTTGTTAAAAAACTTTGCAAGAAAATATTTTTTTCTGCTATTTTTTCTAAGAATTTTAAGTGGCGGTTCCTTCGTAGGTAATTATTTCCTACAAAATTATAAAATTCGTAAGTATTTCTTACAATTTTTTTTGTGAAAAGTGTTTTATACAAAATATTTTACAAACAAATTAGCATCAATTTCCTGCAATTTTTTTTCATAACAAAATTTATAAGAATTTTTCCAAAAAGAAATTAAAAAAAAATTGGAGGAAATATGAGTTTTTTTAGTAGTGCATGGTCCTTAAACCATTATTCAATTGTTGATTTTAGTTCGTTGATTTAAATTTAGGGTATGAATGTGTAGTTGCATGCTAACTTAAATTTAGGGTATGAATATGCAATTGGATTTTTATACCTGTGATGTGAGACTTTTAATTATGTGAAATTGTGTTTAGGGATACGAGAAATAATGTAGGATTTCCTCTAAAACTGGCTTGTGAGGTGAGGTTTGTACTCCACTTATATAGTATGAAATAGCCTTATCTCTAGACAATGTAGGTATAGACATCTCGTGCGTGAATATCCAAGAAAATTCGCTAGGATAGGCTCTAACTTGGCTTTGATACCATGTTAGAAGTGAGCTTTAAGCCTAACTCAACCCCACAAAACCAACTTGTAAGGTGAGATTTGCACCCCATTTATATAGTATGAAATAGCCTTATCTCTAGTCAATGTGGGACTTCCAACACTAGTATCAAACTCACATAGAGATGATAACTAGGTGGTAAGAGTCAAAGGAGGCTTCACATAGCTAATGATATGACTTACTTAAAGAGCTAGTGAAGTTAATCCTGTCAGTACTAGATGATATATATGATGTATCACTTGAGGTATTGTTGTTTAGAATAAGGAGAGAAGGGTTAGTATGACATTCAATATACTAGTATTCCGTAAGCAAGATTCATGAGTCTAAAAATTTCTCTGTGGTGATTCTTGGACTTTTTATTAACTAACTTTATTTTAAAACTTTGGTGAAAATTTTGATATATTTCGATTATAGATTATTTTTGTGATATTTAGCTTACCCTTGCATTTTGTATATTTTGTTTTCTATTATTGCGACGTATATTATGTATATAGGGAGTAGATTTAGGAGCAAATGGAAATAGTAGTATAGAAATAAGTTAGAGAATATGTGTTAGTTTTTTTTTAAAAGATTGTATTAAGCTTTTAGTTATTCCTATGTCGGAATACTTATGAACTATGTTAGCTATATTTTGAAGTACTTTATTATTGAGTTAAAGACTAAATTGTAACTCAATTTACTATTTTTATTTATTTTGATCTTTATATTTTTGACTCACTTGATTTCTAATTTTTAAAAGAAAATTAATATTATTTATTTTGTTAAATTCTTAATATAACTTTTCAAAATGTTATACCATAAAACTTAGGTATATCACGTTAAAATTTAAATATATTTTACTTTACAATTTCTATAATTTTAACATGTTAGATGTAATAAAAAGATAATATAAATTTTAACGTGTGAAATACTTAAATTTTGACTTGTAATATTGTAACGTCATATTTAATAAATAAACTTAATTAAATTAAACATCACATAGAATATAATACAAAGAGCAACGCTATGGAGTATAAACATCAACCACTATAATTATCCATGAATATACTATAAGAAAGACTAAGCACACCACGGTGCCATTAACAAAATAAAATGTAATAGTTTGACACTTGACCAAAATACACAGACAACAATGCCTATAGAGAGTACTTGAAGGAATGAGATTCAACCGTAGCCTGGCTACACTACAGAGTTTCCTTCATCCTGGTGACCACTAGGGATTTCCATATCTGCTCACATCAATAAATTGATGATCATTGCAAAAAGGAAAATCACATCCAAACACATAAGAAAACATAAAGGGTAAGCTAGAGTATAAATCATTTTAACATGTTATGGCACCCAAATACTTAAAACAGATCATAAACATGCAACAAGATAGGCAACAATCATGTGATAGCAAACAAGAAAGACTCTAAGACTCAATTATCCAGATACATATAATCGGTCAGATTCACTGGATGCTTGCACTTGTGGTGGCCTCTACTGCTCTGCAGAGCCATTACCAATGTGTTTCACCCTACCACGCACAAGGTTAGCCTTCAAACATATAAGGTCACTATCCTGCCAAAGACTAGGGCCTCATGCTACTCTCACCACTTGAGTGAGTCCGCTCTACGTGAGACTAACTACTGACTCTTTAGAGTTTTAGGATGCAATCCTTAATTGAATCCTTATCTAATTATATACACTGAGGCACCACCACGAAACCTTAGTAAGAGGTTCATGAAATTACGTCCATCACACAAGGCACCACCATGAACCTCGTGGTAAGAATTCATGGTGGTGTCGTAGTGTATATAATTAGGTAAGGGTCAAGTAAAGATTGCATATGAAACTTTGAAGAGTCAGTTAGTCTCACGTAGAGCGGACTGACTCAAGTGGTGAGAGTAGTAGGAGACCCTAGTTTTTGGCAGGATAATGGCCTTAGATGTTTGAAGGTTAACCTTGTGCGTGATAAGGTGAAAGCCATTGACAATGGCTCTGCAGAGCAGTAGAGGCCACCACAAGTGCAAGCATCCAGTGAATCCGACCGATTATATGTATCCGGATAAATGGAGTAAGTCTTGTTGTTTGCTATCACATGCTTGGTTGATTTATGTGTTCTTGACTTTAAATTACATGCTTAATTGTATGATAAAAATATTTTACTCTAACTTACTCTTCTTGCTTGTGTCTGTCTCTTTGTGTGGTTTTTCCTTTTTGAAAAGATCACCAATTTCTTGGTGTGAGTAGATATGGGAACCCCCGATGATCGCAGTGATGATGGAAATGCTGCAACATAGTGGTCGTGTGTGGACATTGAGCTCATGTTTGGAGGACTTTTGTAGTTTTGAAATCTCATGCTTATGAGCAAGTTCTTTTGAATAACTGTGAACTTTAAATTTATTCCTGACATTGTGTAGTTTTTTTTTTTCTTTTGATATATTTGGGTGAGTGTAAAATCCTTTATATTTTGAACTTCATGCTCTTTGAATATTATAAAGGAGACGATGTTTTATTTAATTAGATTTTTCGTGAGAATTTAGACATATTTTACACGTTTACACGATAGGAAAAACGCTAAAATTAAGACAGTGAAAGAAAAATTAGGTTTGTTTTCGGGAATCGTAAGGGTTAATTAGTGAGAAAGAGAAGATTTTTGATGAAGAAGGTGAAGGTCTGATAATGTTGTGCAGAAGAAAGGAAGTGCAATTATGCAGTGCTGGCGTGATGGAGTGAAGACAGTACACTCTACAGTACAGCAGTGAATGCTGAAAAAGGGAAGCCTATTCCCACAAGTAAAATTCAAGGTCGCATTCATTACCTACTCCCTCTCTTCTCTGCGTCACAGTAATTATTCATATTTTCACCTCTCTCTCCTTCTCACACACTCAAACTTTTGCAACACGATACTAATATTAAAGTGAAGCTTCTTCATCTGCGCAACACATCACAAAAAAATTGCCTCAACTACGTCCCGTACAATTATTGTGTACCACTGTCCCAGCCAAAGCAGATACTTCTCAATTTACGTATACTTTGTTGCTATTTATTTAAATGTTTTTTGATAAATTGATGCATTTTAAAAATGTTTTTCAAATAGAATGTGGAAGGCACATGGAGCCATATCTGCCAATATAGAAGAATCCGAAAGGAAAGATGAAGTCAAAATTAAAAAAATATAAAAATATGTGGTTTTCTATTTTTAGATTTGTGAAAATAATGAAGATGGGTTGGGGTAAGAGGGACAGTGTTTTTTTATTATCAAATTGAGAGAAAGTGTGGTTTTTCTGCAATTTCCAGTCTGTGCCGATCGCACTTCCGCATCCCGAAACGTTGCTTTATCAACGTTGTAATAATTCTTTTGTATACTCGTGTATTCATATAAATTCATATATTAATTTATATTTGATTATTTTGATTATTCTGATGAATTCCTTATATTATCTGTCAACATCACTCACCTTACTTACGAACCTCCTATCATTTTCATTTTTAAAAAATAAAGGTTGTATTAATATATTTTAAAGTAATACAATCTTAATTTTACTAATTTATTTAAATTTTGTTAATGGGTGAAATATTATAATTAATTTAAATTATGTAATACAAGGGTCACTCATATATAAGATATTGTTCATTTTAACGTAAAGTCCGTTACAATTTTATCTTTAAAAAATAATAAAAAATAAAAGAAAAAAATATTTAAATTATTTTGGACCTTAATTTTTAAATAATATAGAATTATTAGTTATGGTAGGAATAAATTTAAAAAATTATTTCAATAACCAGTAAAATGATAAATTTAATAAAAATTAAACTTTATTAAGATTTAAAATCTTAAAACATTAATTCACAGTTGAAGTTTATATTTATATATTATAAATTAACTATTTAATCGATAAAAATTTTAAAAGTTGAGTCTAAAAGCAACATGATTCTGGAGTCAAGACTCTGGATCTTGACTCAAGGAGAAATAAAAATAAAAAATGCGTGAAAAAGGTTTTGCAATTAACAACATAGTTGGGTGTTATTTAGAATTTTCTTTTATAAGGTCCAAGTTCATAGTATGTTTGAATAAGGTAATTTAAAATATATATTTATTATTTTATTAAATTCAAAAAAAAAATTAAAGTATAATAAATTGTTTGAATGAAAAGAAAAAATTAAGAATTGTTTGAAAGATATGTTAAATAATTAAAATAGAACTTTAAATTTATTAACGAAATTGAAATTGAAATTTCACAATGAATCATTGACTTTAAATATACAAGTATTATTAAAAATTTAATTTTTAAATTACTTCAATATTTTTTTTTAATTTTAATTCAGCATTTATATTTTAAAATTTAGAAAATGAAATTTATCCACAAATAAAATCTCAATTACAAGAAATATTTACAAAATAAAAATTTAAGAATAGAATCTTATCTAGAAAGAAATGTGTTCAGTTCAGTCAAATAAGAAAATTAAATAAAATATTTAAATTCATCGGTCCTAACAAATATTTAGAAAACGAAAATTTCACAAATACCATATATTTCGATTTTTTTTTTAATTATTGAAATAATTCGTAAAGCTTTTCGTTTGAAAATGAGTGGGGTTGAAAGTTGCAACCAGTGCTTGGAGACCTAACTAAGAGTGTTGTATTTTAAAATTAGAAGTACATGAATTTTTTTTTTTAATTCCAAAGTTAAATTTAAACAATTTTCGAAAAAAATACATGTTACCTAAAATATAATTATATTAGAGTGGACCATAGAATTTAATTGGACCACCGAATGGACTCTATCCGTTTGGTCTCACTCTAGTCACGTGTTTATATTACAGATACCTGAATGTAAAAAAAAAAAAAAAAATATAAAAAAATACAAAAAAGCACAAAAACTAAACCATAGTCTATATTTAATAATGTTTAATTTAAAAAAAACAATAATTATCTGAACCTAATTCCCACTAATAATTTAGTATTAAGTGCATAGGTAATCCTCTTGCACGTGCATTTGGAGAGAATTGATGAACGAATATTATTATCGTTAAACGAGTTTATGACAACATAATCATTTTATACTACGAATTACTCCAACGTATACATTAAAAAAACGTTACGAAGCGGGGCCTTTGAGTAAGTGCGTCTTCGTGTACACTCCAGCTGGAAAAACGCCGTCAGCAATTGCAACATCGTGAAAACCACAACCGCTACGTATAAAAACTTTAACCACCATGTTTTTATATTTTCTGTAAAATCTCTATACATAGAAATTGATCTATTTTAATTAAAAAATATCTTTATTTAATTGTTTATTTTATTTTTCTTATTTTGATTTGATCTTATCCTGTACATGGATAATAATAGAGATAAATGTATGGGAGAAGATATGTATTCAAATATCCAACATGACAGTTTTATCAACTCGAAAGATGGGACAAGGGATGCCCCAAGATTGTAAGACACGCGTGTCTGGTTGCGATGCCGCCATGAATTGTCGAAGGAGAAGCTTGTGACGGTGCATGGCAGAGATTTTCAAACCTGTACTACCAATGACAGCTGGATCGCCACCATCACCTTCTTTATCCATCCAACAACACCACATCATTTTATTGCTCTGCACCATTTTTTTCCATATCCACCCATTCCGTACCACACTCTCTACTCTCTAGGCCATTTATGATAAATTAATACACTCCCATTTAATTTAACATCTTCTCCCACTTTTTTCTCATTTCAAATCTCTCACACATCCTCAAATTTCTGTCTCTGCTAAACAATGCTATTATTATTGAAGTAAAATGTTGGTTACTGCATCAATTTTATTAAAGAAAGTGTTGCTGTTGTGAGGGTGTACAGTGGGTGCCCAGTGGAGCTTGAAGAGTGAACAGCTTTTGCCAGCTGTTACTTGCAATATTAACGGCACCATTTGCCACGCACCACATCATCTTTTATGTCTTTTTTCTTGGTATTTGAAATCCACCCTGGCATGCTGATGTGGCACACTCCTCCATGATGTGTACGTTGGGAATGCAACACCAGCTTATCTCGCAAGCCACTTTCAAACACATTTTCGCTATAAAACCCTTCTCACTTCCCACTCTCTTCTCCACTCACTGCTTTCAGAACCTTCACTCTGCTCTCCCCATACTCTTCTGTTCCGCTTTAAGGATGTCTCACTCCTTAGGATTGTTTGTGGGTCTTATGTTGCTTGTGGGGGTGGCTTCCACCTCCAACTTCGACCAACTTTTCCAACCTAGTTGGGCTTTTGATCACTTCGTCCATGAAGGAGATCTCCTCAAACTCAAACTTGACAATTATTCCGGTAAAAACCACCGTTATTTTTTTTCTGTTTCTTTAAACATCCTGAGACTTTGTCTTTGTTAGCCTCTTAGTCATGATCTTTGACTAGTTCATCCCCCTATCACATTATGGGAGGAAAATGGTTTGGTTTGTGACACTAATGTTGAGTGGGACGTTTTCAGGGGCTGGTTTTGGATCCAAAAGCAAGTATATGTTTGGGAAAGTGACCATCCAGCTTAAGCTCGTGGAAGGTGACTCAGCTGGGACTGTCACTGCTTTCTATGTGAGTGAACGAAATTATTCTTATTTCTCAGTTTTTTTTTAATGATTGTTAAGTATTAATTAACAAAAATCAATTAATAATCATCATGGATAGTGTTACTAGTTTGGCTTGACTTGACTATGGGGCGTTAACTCTTCATCATTAGTATGGAGATGGTCTACCTCGGGGACCTCATTTAATGCATTGAATTAAAATCAATGTAAACAATGTTTTTCTGCAAAAAAATTTTGTTCTTGGAATCCATGGAAAGACTATTAACACACCCATTAGTAGGAGCTACCTACTACCGTTTACCCTCGTGATTTACTTTCCATCCAATTAATATTCGCATTCATTACTTTTGTCCCCGTCTTCGCGATCTACGAACCAATGCTCTGTTAAATTCTGGTGGGGAACTTTACTTTCGCCACGATCAACCCAACAGTTCTCGTGATCCATATATTATTCTGCGGTTGAATTGACCTTTCACTTTTTTCCGTTTCAATTATTGAGGAATCTAAATGAGTCTGACACAGCGATTATTGATTTGACGTAGATGTCGTCGGAGGGGCCAAACCACAACGAGTTTGATTTTGAGTTTCTAGGAAACACCACAGGGGAACCATACTCAGTACAAACAAACGTGTATGTGAACGGAGTGGGCAACAGAGAACAAAGGCTCAACCTTTGGTTCGACCCTACCAAGGATTTCCACTCGTACTCCATCTTCTGGAACCAACGACAAGTTGTGTAAGCACCCATTCCCCTTAATTGTTGTACATTGCATTAAATTTGAAACCTGAAAGTGTTACATTGTTTGGTTAAAGGTTAAAGGTTAAAAGTTAAAACATGTTTTTTGACATGATCAGGTTTTTGGTGGATGAAACGCCGATAAGAGTGCACACGAACATGGAGCACAAGGGTATTCCTTATCCGAAAGACCAAGCCATGGGTGTGTACAGTTCTATATGGAATGCCGACGATTGGGCGACCCAGGGTGGTCGTGTGAAGACGGATTGGAGCCACGCGCCGTTCTTTGCGACCTTCAAGAACTTTGAGATCAATGCTTGTGAGTGCCCTGTGTCAGTGGCTGCAATGGATAACTCTAAACGGTGCAGCAGCAGTGAGGGTAAGAAGTATTGGTGGGACGAGCCAAATCTGGCTGAACTCAACGTGCACCAGAGCCATCAGCTGAAGTGGGTTAGGGCCAGACACATCTTCTATGACTATTGCTCTGACACTGCTAGGTTCCCAGTTACGCCAGCAGAGTGTGTTCATCACCGTCACAACTAGATAGATAGATATGTTTTATCTTGGTATCATTAATTAAGTGGAGTGATGATGAAAATAGGATTGTGGGGGATAGAAGAAGACAAAATGGGGTGGAGTAAAAAGTTGTGGAACATGCCCTTCATGTTTCTGGTTGTAATATATTGCCACAGCATAATGTGAATTATGAGTTTCTTTTCTTTCTTGTACATTTGATCTTATTTCAGTGTTCTAATGGATAAATCTTCGGACAGTCCACTAAAATAATTTGCAACAATCGATTAGTGTAGTATTTGATGTGAGTTCTATCAACAAGTGGGGGGCAGGTCCCTAAAATCTGTGGATGGATAAAATAAAATGTTTAGGGTAGTCCCAAAAGTGGGTGATGTGGATTTGAATAATGATTTTTACATGTGGTGAGACAGGGGATGTTGATTGGATGCATTTTGGGAAATTCCTTCTACATTTGATCTTTTGATGGTTGAAGTGGATTGCTTACTTCAATGAATGGACTTGGCTATGGGACCACAGGCTCACGGGTTGATTGGTTTAAGAGGGACCAAGATGGAAAATTAGTGTTTGATGAAGGAGAAGTAGGGAATGGTGACTTTTAGACACATGAAGATGAACTTTTGTTTTGAGGTTTCGGAACTTTGCTTCATGGGGAGGTAATAATGCCTCTATTTGCAACCATTTTTTTATGAAAAAATTATACTATTTGATTTTATTTTTTTATTCTCATTATTTATTTTTTCATTTAATTTAACGAGGATTATTGATTTTTCTAAAAAGAAAAAATAGTGTTACATTAAACAATAATTCATATTAAATCATGTTAAGAAGTAAAGAATGAAATTATCATTTTTTATGAGAATAAAGTTATCAATTATGTGTTAGTATTAGGTGTTTCATACATCTAATAGTTAAAATACTTTTTTTTTAAATATTTTTTAAGACATTTTTTAAAGATAAAATCGTGATGGAGTTTCATATTTCAACATGAATAATATCTTGAAAATGCATGAACAATATCTTGAAAATGCGATGGTTAATTTTAATAACACTGTCATATTTACTTTGTGAGACTTGGGGTTGAAACACTATCATTTTTCATAAACAAGAGAAGAGGTATAATTTGCAAAAGAAAGGAGTGAGTGTTTGTGCACATATGCGTAAGATGAGATTCCTAAATTGGTTGTTGCATCGTTTGGATGGTTAGACAATGCTTGAAAGAATCAGATTCAATGATCGACCAAAGAGTGGCAAGATTAGATGTATAAACAAATAGAAAAAGCAAGGGGATTGGAATATTAAACAGTGCAATTTAGAAAAGGGTTTCACGAATATGGCAATGATTTTCAACACCATCTTTTGTGAGGAATATGTAATGATAAGATGGGGTATGATTGATTGTGTATTGGTTTTGAGGAAAAAAGGAGCAATAATTATGTAGTAGTGCAAGGCAATTTCTGTTGTGGAACTTTATAAATTTGGCACAAAATGCTATTTTGTTTTATTGTTGACCAACACCACATTACAAGTATAATGACCATAGCTTTGTTTGATTAGGGACAAATATTAGTCTTTAGTTGGTAGGGGTGTCTTAAAAATGACCTATATAGCGTAGCAGAACTTGACAAGAGACATGTGAAACCTATGTTGCAATTAGGGTTGTTGACCCAACAATTATTAGAATTAATTGTATTAACGCCTTGTTAATAAGGTTGGGCCCTTGGCTTGCGTGGATAATTAAAGTTTGTCTTTAAGAGGATAGAGGCTCCAATGGTGATGATGGCCTCCTCCCATTGAAAGGGATACTTATGGGCCATCTTCAATGAAGTGTGACATAAAAGTTAAGGGGTCATTTTTTTCAACTCAAATTATTCAATTGAGGGTCCTATTTGGTTAAATGATATGACAAGTTTTCGGGTAAAAATTTAAGAACTCATTGCGTTGCCAGTCAATTGTTTTGCACAATGAACACCTGAACAAAAAAGAAAAGTAATTTCTGGTTATGATGAAGAGTGTTCAAAGAAATTATTAATTATTTTTATGATATATATTTATTTTCATTTAGTCAAATATGTTAAAATAACATTATTAATATGGATTCTTATATTTAAAGTATTGTCCGTTCAATTTGAGTGAGTTTGATCCAGATAAATCGAGTCAAAAGCTAATTTGTAAGAAAATTTTAACCTAACTTGATCCGAATCGAATTAAATCAAAAATTAATTCAAATTAAAATTTATAAAAAAATTTTAATCTAATCCGATTCGAACTCGTGTGGTAGATCGGATTCAATTGGAGTTCTAATATATTTTGATAACTCTAATAGTTAATTATATGATAAGGAAATAGTTTTAAGATATTTCAAAATATGTAAGTTGCATTATTGAAATTCTATAATCTTTCTCTAAACTTTCAAAATCTCCAGTAGAGTTAATCCTAGTCTATGTAGGCTTATTAAAAGTCTGCCTTAATCTCGGTGTGTAGGTTATAAAGGAGTAATGACGTATTGCATTTGATTAATATTTATTACTATTACATTCTATTATTTATTATATTTATATTTTCGGTATTTTTTCTTTAGATATATGTATATCAGATGCCTGTTCACTAATTTCTTATAAAATAGAAAAATACTTTAAGGAAAGTAACACCAAAGATGTGTCCGCATGAGAATCTTCAGCACAAAGTATCAATATATTTTAGGACGTCTTTTCAAAGAAGGAGGAGCCCACAACTCACAATTTTGTCTAAGTTAATTATACTTTTTTTCTTATTGGAAATAAAATCTTTGCTTCTAGATTTTTTAAGACGTATAATAATCTCCAATTTCTTTGAGTCTTATTAAATTGCTGATTGTAATAAATATTGAGCACAGTAATGAATGAAGTTTAAACTACAAATGACTCTTTGATGTTAAAATAAAATATGTTATTATGTCTTTATTGTAAAATCTATTACGTGATATTTCTTATTTGTATTCTTATATTAGGTTGTTCTATCTTAATTATATATTAGAAAATAAAGTTGATTTGTTAAGTTCTATTTATTTACAATTGTATATTTATGTTTTGGGTCCTGTAAAAATAGTAAAATTGATAAAAACATCCTCAACATTTCTTTTTCTTACTAATTTATTGCGAACAAAATGGAAACACCGTCAAAGAGGATTTATAGAATTGGATCACCAAAGAAACTTTTTTTAGTTTATTTTAAAAGTGGGTGAACTTTAAACAACTTAACCCTACAAAACAATTTAAAATAGGATTAATATATATATATATATATATATATATATATATATATATATATATATATATACTATGTTAGTTTTCTTTTAGTTTATATAAAACTTTCAATACATCTCTTCACACCAAGATGTGTATATTTTGAGAGCATAATTACATAATAATGAATGATTCAGTAACAGATTCAATAAATAACAAATTTCATAAAAATATATTTTAACTTATATAACTTTGATATCATGTTAATGAATAAATTTAAGTCTAATTCAATACTATAAAATTAGTTTATAAGATAATGTTTACCTATATATAAATTGACTTTATCTGTAAAACTATTTAACAAAAGCTTTGTGTTCAAATTAAAGCATGAAAAAACTCCCTCCGGCCAAACTTCTAAATGATAAGAAGCGGTGTCAGTTACCAATTATATGGTTAAAAGTTTGTTATTTAAGAATAAAATTAAGAATTAGTATTGTTGGTGATTAAAGGTGATGTAATAATAAGATAAACTCACTTATGTTATTTTGTAATAAGTAGAAAATATATTTTAGTTACATAAAGATTAAACATTAAAGTTATATTTTATTTAAATATATTATTTTGACCTTTTAAATTTACTGTGAGTAGTCTGTTCTCTTCCTCATTATCAACCTCTCTGTCTTGCTTGAGAACAAAAGATGACGCATCTTCAAAGCAAACCATGAATTTGGGAAAGAACAAACCGTGAAAAACTGAAGAGAACACGAACCATGCATTGATATGAACACCTCGTGATATGAACCGACACATTCGATGTCTCGACATTGGGAAATTAAGTCCAAAAACAACAAAAACATATATTATGGATGTCCAAAATGACCATTGGGATAAGGTTGGCTTTATGTTTGTGAGGGTTAAAATAAAAACGATAAAAGAGTTTCAATTCAAAGGGTGGTGGAAAAAAAGCCATGGATTGAAATGGTCGTTGGACCCAGCATGATGGATAATCAATTTAAAAAAAAAAAAAAATTGGGATGACTTCAAAGTTTTAATGTAGTTAATTAATTATATGGTTGTGTTCACGAGAGCAAACGTGGACGAGTCATACACAATGAAGATAAAGTACATCATCTTTAGCAAATTGATGTTTAAACTAGAGGTAATGATAACATGGCCCATGTAAAGTTGGGTTTCATTAGTGTAAAGTGAAAAATTAAAATGTATTTATTATTCACCTAAAGTCAATTCAAATTATACTCTGCGAGCTATGAAAACAATGCTTTGGACCTACACTTCAAAAGATATGCAAAATTATTATGTAAATCAAACAAGTCTTTTACTCACACGATTTTGAGTTCATCGTAAACTTTTTTATTTTTGAAGTTGTAAGCTTAACGACTAAGAAAATGCTTCGCATTGGAATTTTGGAATCACAACAAAGGGGCCTTTAGTATACAAAAATCTGCTTTTTCAGAGAAAAATATACAATATCTCCCTTATGTGAATTGCTTTGATGGTATCTTCCACGAATACGTTAGTTTTAGGGTTTTTTTTTTTCTTTATATAAACATATTATTGATATGGAATATTTATTGACTTTTTGGATAACTAATATTTCGTTATTATTCAGAATTTGATTATAATAAAATTAAATAAATAAAACGTATGTGTAAAAGTATAGCGTGAGTCAAAACTCGAGATCCTTTAAAATCTAATAACTAAAAAAATCATAGAAATAAATATCAAAATTATGGATTCAAAAATAAAGAGACGTTAAAATTACAATTTAATATAATAGAAAAAATGTAAAACGTGTATTAATAAATAGGGAGTGTAAATAGCCACTTCTGAATGTGATGGGAATGATTGGGCTATGGTGTTAGAAATTTCTGGGTCAATGGTCATTCGTGTCGTTGCTGATATCAGCCCAATGTATATTTAAAACTAGAAGTGAACTTTATGAAGTAATTTTTTGAATTAATTAAGATAAATCATTTTAAGTTTTTTCTTAAGTTATTTTAAAATATTTAAGAATGTAATTTATTTATTCAATTACTGTTATAGGTAATTAATATTTGTAATGGTCAATACTTGGATAGCTTTAATTTATCTCAATGTTTTATAATGTTATTTAATAAAATATTTGTTTTATTGAAATTCATATGATAAGAAAATTCCATTAATGATTTGTGGTTTATGTTGGTGCTCATGGTTCATTTGTAGTGGCTATGGTCGGGTTTTGTAGAGTTTATGCTCACATTCCATACTGAGATGTTGTGCACACCATCGATGCTCTCATCTAAGTATTAATCCTCCAATCTACTTGCTTGGATTATAAAATGTAATGCTTACATTATAATGGTTATTCCAAATTAGAGACAACCTTCTAAGCCAATAAACTAGACAATTTATTGTTGATTATAGCGAATTAAAGTTGATATTGATTTTGGGTACAAAATGATTTCTTACTTTATGTTGTTAGCTCGTGATTTGCAATATGTGATTGTGTTTATGGGTCATTTGTGTCTCTCTCAAAATTTATTAAACACTAAGAATTTATTTCAACAATAGGATTGTTTCATTGCTAGCTAACACGAAGAGTTTATTTTTAAGAAAAAAATAGTTTAACATTAAATATTAATTAATTAATTAATAATATTTTTATAGAACATAGGAAAAATTAATAGCTTTTTTTTTTTGTTTAAAAAATGTATGTACAAATTTGGTGTCAAACTAGGTACATTTCAATATAAGTTGTAACTTGCTAGTTTACTTTGAAAATGACAAGCTCCATCAAAATGCAAATTGAACAAGAATTAAGAAACTAAGCAACATTTGTTGCTAAAAAGCAAAAAATTATTATATCAAAACAAATATGCTTAAAAATACATTGATGGATATATTAGGAGTAAGAAAATAAATGTTAATGGGGTAAGCATAAGGATTAGGGATGGCAACGGGGCGGGTACGGGTATCATGATCCCATCCCCATCCCCATAATAAAAATTCATCCCCATTCTCATCCCCAAACCCAACGGGTATACAACTTTTGACCCATCCCCATCCCCACCGGGTAACGGGTATTTTCTTATACCCATACCCATACCCATTTTTTTATTGTTCCATATATCAATTAAATATTTTT
>Ga0214542_1004082_pt1 | contig 29194 bp, 13 predicted proteins | sample CNSS1metaG_FD_160096 | JGI IMG/M metagenome (GOLD analysis project Ga0214542, IMG submission 160096) | Root nodule microbial communities from cowpea collected in UCLA plant growth center, Los Angeles, California, USA - CNSS1 | ecosystem: Host-associated > Plants > Roots > Nodule | place: USA...
TATTAGAGATGTTGTTGTTGTTGGAGAAATTATGGTTGAAAAGATTCACACTTCTGAGAATCCAGCAGACATGCTTACCAAGCCGCTTCCAATTACCAAGTTTGAACATTGTTTGGACTTGGTTGGTATATACAGCACTTGAATGCCCTTTGGGGCTTTATCGGACGATGAACACTTGTAGAATTCGAACCAAGGTGGAGATTGTTAGAATATGTGGTTCTCATTCAATTCCTAATATCACACGTTACTTAAGCACTAATTTTTAATCATTACTCTGCTTAAGTTATACAGACTCTTCATATGTCCTATTTACTAGTGCAGTTTCTGAAGACTCTTTATATGGCTTATTGAGTGGTTCAACTTTGAAGCCTATAAATAACATCTCCATGACTTGGAAAAAATATAGAAAAACATTTACAGAGACACACTTTGTAATAGACACTTGAGTGTTTTTGGTGAGGATTCTTGTTCCCATTTAAGAGCTTTGTACTCTTCTTTTCATAGTGAAACTTTGTTCATTATCGTCCCGTGGTTTTTCCTCTTACATTCAAAAGAGGTTTTCCACGTAAATCCTTGTGTGTTACTTCTCTTGCTCTTTTATTTGCTTCTCTTTAATTTCCAATTGTCACGATCCTGTGCTTGCGCATGCTACGATACCATAACATAAGTAATGGATTGTTTTTGTAGTATTTGAAATCCAAGTGTGAAAGGATGAAAATCTATTATAATCGATATAATACTTAAAGTTTCATCCTTTCATAATATGTTTTATAAAACTATACTTAAAGTTTCATCCTTTCATAATATGTTTTATAAAACTATGAGCACAAACCATTAGTTATATGTTTGGATTCAAGTGATTATAAATTTTTTACATAATTAAATTTAAAATTATCTGATTAATATATGTGATTGCGTATATAATGAATATTATATAAAAAAAAATATGCTGCTAATTAAGTGAATATTCGATCTTTCGCAGGAAGAACAATACATAGTGTAGAAAAACTCATCAAAATAGCATTTAGTTCACTGCAACAAATAACTTAAGTAGGAAATGTATATAAACTCTTTTCAGTAAAAGATATTAAACAAAATTAAACAAATATCAGTTAGTATAACTTATAAAAAAAAGTATTTGTCATAATAATATTAATAAACTATTTAATGAATTAAAATTTAATAAATATAAATAAACATTTCATTGTTATCTGTTGCAGTGACTTAATGATAGCTTAATAAACTAATGAGATTTTGTATAATATGGTATGTTTTTGCTGTGAAAGATCAAATGCACATTTCATTAGCAGCATATATAAGATACTTGCATTTTGATGTATCTCAATGTTCAATATTATTGGATTGCAGTAGCCATAACAGTTTCATTAGCAGCATATATAAGATACTTGCATTTTCAACATTGATGTATCTCAATGTTCAAACCTTTTTTACATTCTCAACATTCTTTATTTGTTTCAAATTAACTTTCAAGATTCTGTATAAATCTTTTCCGCAAATTCTTGGTCTTGTATATTTGTTTCAAAAAAAATATTCTAATAAACCACTGTTCTTTCTTATTTATTTATATTTATGTATACAGAAATATTTATGTAACGGTATACAGAAATATCACCACATTGTTCACCAAATATATTTTTCTAACATTAGTTCGTATATGGGAAACTCATTTTGTTTAGTATTGTGAATAGGTTAAACTTATTTTTGTGTATTTAGTACATTGAGTTTCATGCATGTATCAATTAATTTGAGAGTGTAATATGCTCTTATTTTATGTTTTGTTGTTCTTGCAACCTATCCTTTCCGGCTACATACATTAGTTAGATTTGATAACCATTTTAATCAATTTAATAATTTTTTTATATTAATACCATTTATTTAGTTGTTAGATGTATTATTATTCATTGTTACATGTATTATTATATATAAATTGGTTAGATTTCATGATTTGTTAAATTTAATCATGTAGGAATTAATAATTAATTGAGTCCATCGTTTATGTGACTAATGAATTCTGTTTGTAATTTTGAAAATCGTGTATGAAAAGATGAAAATCATTATTACTACTGTAATGCTTAAACTTTCATCCTTTTATAGTATATTTTACAAAATTAAAAGCACAAATCATCAGTCACATGTTTGGATTTAAAATTATTATAAAACTCTACATTATTAGATTTAATTAATCATGACATCTATTTATTATATGTAATTTGTGCACGTAGTTATGAATAAAATACATCAAACAACATAGTACATTAATAAACATAATGCATGTAGCCATGAATAGGATAGGTTGCTGAGATTAACAAAACTTGAAATAATGATATATTACATTCTCAAGTAGATTAATGTATGAATGTCCTTTAATGCACTAATTATCAATGCAATTAATTCAATTCACACTTAAAAAAGTGAGTCTGTAATATGTAAAATTAATGCTTAGTTCAATCCGATATTAATATATATATATATATATATATATATATATATATATATATATATATATATGCATATACTTCTAAATTTTAAAATTTGTCTTAATAGAAAGTAGGAATATTATGTGTATGGATTTTGGTAGCTAACCCTTTTGTAGGTTACAATTATGAGAGAAACCAACAATCATGGGTCACAAACACAGTACAACACATCTAATACTGGAAAACAATATACAGCACAAGTGCTTCATCTTTTTTGAGGAGGTAAAGACACTACGGGGACAAAAGAACTAAGAATTTTACTATATTGTAATGAAAGTGTACCATAGTCAAAAAAATGAATATTTGTTGTATTGTGTTGGATTTTCCTTTTATAGTAGGAAGTGTCAGGTTTTAAAGAGGAGGTTTTACTGGAGAGAACAACACCAATGAGATCTGAGCCTAACCACATAAGACACTGACATGGAGCAGGCGGAATGAGATTTGTTAGATCGGCAGACACTCGGTGTGATCCGGTTGACATTAGCCAAGAATGTTGCATTCAACATCATGAACGAGAACACAACCGTAGATTTGATGAAGGCACTACACTAGGTGGTAATGTAAATCAAACCCCAAGTGGGAGAATTGTTAGAATTATGGTGCTTAATTTAGTCCCACATCGCTTAGAATAGTGAGATGTGGTTCTCTATTTTACTATATAAGAGACTCTATGTAAAGCTTTAAGATACACCAAAAATACAAATACTTCCTAGTGTAGTCATAGACGTAGGCATACACATTGTAGCCGAACCACGTTAAATTCTCTGTGTCTATTTTTCTCTCCTTTATTCTTTCCTTTATTGCCTCCTTCCTAACAGGAAGGATAACCAATGAGTGTTTTATTATATTGTATTTTTTATTTTATGTTGTTGATCTTGTTGTATATGGGTTGGGTAACTCGATTACTCTATTAATATATTTGCTTTTTGCTGATAAAAAACAAAGTCAAAAAGCACAGCGTCCTTCAAGATTGGATCTGAAATGTGATGCAACATGGTGGCATGAGCTTTCTCAATTCTGTGGTTTTGATGTTGATTCAGAGAAGTGAAATGGCAACAATGTATTTTATATATACCAAACTGTTTCAGTGTAATCAGTTCTTACTACTAATGGCGAAAACGTTATCTTATCTCTTTGCTTTGTTTTGATTGAAAAAAATATTCAGTTCTCAAAATTAAAGTTGTCTTATATATTAATAATTTAATATATAAGACAACTTGAATATTGCAGCTGTCATAACTCAGATAAATTAAATGTAATTCTGACAAATCAATTGTTAGAAAAATCACCCAAGTTTCAGACATGAAGAATTATAGGAAAATGTTATCTTTTTTACGAAAGTACCCTGACAAGATGTTGAATATGTACTATTAAACTCTTTGAATACAATATTTTTGTAACAAAGGCTTTTGTAAAAATACAACGTTATTCTTTAAGACACTGGAAACAGATGAAAGATGTTTAGACAAAATTAGGCACATACTGTTAAGATTATTCACATGTTCACTGATGAGCATATTATATATAGATATATTTATGCATTAGTTTAGAACATTTTTATTCATTTGTACATTATTGGACTCATTTCATCATGCATTATCTAGTTTCGGATCATACATTTGGATTGGTGTATTGTTTGTGTAAACAGGTTTGAAAGGAGTAAGTTAGATGCAAAACACAGCATGTTCCACAAGTGCCTGGTGGAGTCTTCCACGACTTGTGGATTTGGCTTCAGAAGATGCAAGTTTCAAAACAGTTTGTTCCATAGGTGCCTGGTGGATTTTTCTACGACCTGTGGTTTTGTGCAGCGAATTGGAGGATACAAAACAGGGTGTTCCACAGGTGCCTGGTGGATTTTTCCACGACCTGTGGTTTTGACTTCAGAAGATCATGCGCAAAACAGAGTGTTCCATAGGTGACCTATGGATTTTTCCACAACCTGTGGATTTTCTAGCGAGAAACTTAAAGATTACGTGGACTCAAAAAGATTTAAAAGAAAAAGAAAATATAAAGAGGAAAGATAGGAGGAAACGGTTAGAGGAGAGAGAAAGTGATCTCAGCAAAGAGGAACGTGGAGGAGAAATAAAGGAGGAGAGTTCACGGAAAAGAAAGTTCTTCTTCTCCCTCGCGATTTCCATCTGTTGTGGGGCTACCGTTTGGAGTTTTTCTTTTCATTATGCAGAATTAATTTCTTTTTGTTGGAGGATTGATGTAAGACTTTGGATTATAGGTTCTACTCTTTACATTTGATGTTTTGTTAATGTTCTTCATCTCAGTGCTCTGTTTATGGTTTTATCGTTTATTTATGAGCAATTTTACAATTGGGAAATTGGGAATTGCTTGCGATTATAAACAAGACAGGTTAGATTATGTCACAATTGGGAAATTGGGCATATCTAATTAGTTTGCAATAGAGATGATTATTGATTTTTCATGATTTTATTGAATTTTTGTAAACTGACCTAAGGAATTGGGGGTTCGAATTCAATAAATAGATTTTACCTACTAAGGGATTAGGGGTAAAACAACTCTCAGTGAACTCAAGTGGATGATTACATTAATTGCATCAATTGAAAAGGAGTAGAATTTTATAGGAAAAAGTACGAAATCAATCCTCTAACGATTCTTCTCTTGATTAAAGTTTTTGTTATAATTTTATGCTTTCAATTATATTGATTCACATTTGCTCAAAATTACGTAAATTAGGAATCTAGTATTCAACAAGTCAATCCTAGAGGACGATATTTTATTACTACGTTAACGATTGGTTCACTTGCCAAACGTTCATCAAGTTTTTGGCGCCGTTGCCGGGGATTGATTTTTCTGTTGATATTAGTGATCTAATTTGCTTGAGATTTGAGGTTTAATTTTTAGTTAGTTAAAATTGTTTGTGTTTTCAATTTTTTGTTTTTTTCTGTTTTAATTATCTTGTTTGTTGTTAATTTATTTTCACGTGATTTTTGTTGTTAGAATCTTGTGTCTTTAAGTTGTTTATGCGAGGTACAATTGCAGAAAAAATCTTGCTTTTTGACCCAGAAATTGAACGTACTGCTAGACATAATAGGAGTATCGCAAGAAAGAAGAAGCAAGGAAGAAAGCAGGTCCATCAATTGATAAGAAGGAGCACATATCAACAATGGCTGAGGAACAACTTATGAGGAGGACTCTGCTTGACTACTCGATGCCAAATACAAATAATTACCAAGGGAGCATCGTGAGACCTCCTATTCAAGCCAACAATTTTGAAATCAAGCCTGCACAATTACAAGTCATCCAACAAAATCAATTTGGAGGTGCAGGTTCAGAGGATCCTAATTCTCATCTAGAGAATTTTCTGGCCATTTGTGACACTTTGAAGAATAATGGAGTTTCAGATGATGCAATCTGCTTGAGGCTTTTTCCTTTCTCATTACGGGATAAAGCTAAAAGTTGGCTTCATACACAACCTCAAGGTAGTATTTGTACATGGGAAGATATGGCTACAAAATTTGTAACCAAATACTTTCCTCCATCCAAGTCAGCGAGAATGAGGAATGAAATCACTACTTTTGTGCAACAAGAAACTGAATCGTTGTACGAGGCTTGGGAAAGGTACAAGGAGTTACTGAGGAAATGTCCACATCATGCTTTACCAAATTGGTTGCAAGTCCAAATATTCTATAATGGGGTTTGGGATGTGCTCGGTGGTTGGACACATGATGGGCATGGAACTGGTTGAGTTCCCGTCGGCTACTAATGGGCGAGGAGTCCATAGTATGGTGATTGCGTGCGTGCCAGGGTCCAAGTGTGAGACTTGGATGTTTATACTACAGGCGAGGAGTCTGTAGGGCAGGACTATGAGCGGGATAGGCTCATAGCGTTGGACCACGAATGAGTTAGTTTCGTGGGAGCACAAGGAAGTCCCAAGACCTAGTTCATGCATATGACTCATGAAGGACTATGATGTCATGGTTGGGTGATTTGGAAAGTATGAAATTAGTTATGTTATTTTGGGTTGGGAAACATATTTATATTCATGTTTTCTTTATATATGTTGTGTATAGCTCACCCTTTCTGTGTGTGTGTGTGGCGATGATCAGGTAACTTGTTATCCGGGAACGGATGATGTGACAGGTGGGCCAGGAGATGCTTAGACTCGGAGCGAGGGCTGGCATGGGTATTTTGTAGATACATATGTATTATGTTTATTATTTTATCCTTGAGAACATTATGTAAACTTGGCAGGAGCCATTGACTTTTATTTCAGTTTTATGAATTATGGACTCCTGGTTTTATGACTCGTATATTTAAAGTTTTAAATTTCCCATGTTTTGGGAAATAGTTCATATTAAATGTGACACTTACTATATTTCGAATTTTATTTATTTTATATCAGTAATATTCCGTAGGGATGTTACAGTTCCATAGGTGACCTGTGGATTTTTCCACAACCCGTGGATTTTCTAGCGAGAAACTTAAAGATTACGTGACTCAAAAAGATTTAAAAGAAAAAGAAAATATAAAGAGGAGAGATAGGGGGAAACGGTTAGAGGAGAGAGAAAGTGATCTCAGCAAAGAGGAACGTGGAGGAGAGATAAAGGAGGAGCGTTCACGGAAAAGAAATTTCTTCTTCTCCCTCGCGATTTCCATCTGTTGTTGGGCTACCGTTTGGAGTTTTTCTTTTCATTATGCAGAATTAATTTCTTTTTGTTGGAGGATTGATGTAAGACTTTGAATTATAGGTTCTACCCTTTACATTTGATGTTTTGTTATTGTTCTTCATCTCAGTGCTCTGTTTATGGTTTTATCGTTTATTTATGAGCAATTTCACAATTGGGAAATTGGGAATTGCTTGCGATTATAAACAAGACAGGTTAGATTATGTCACAATTGGAAAATTGGGCATATCTAATTAGTTTGTAATAGAGATTATTATTGATTTTTCATGATTTTATTGAATTTTTGTAAACTGACCTAAGAAATTGGGGGTTCGAATTCAATAAATAGATTTTACCTACTAAGGGATTAGGGGTAAAACAGCTCTCAGTGAACTCAAATGGATGATTACATTACTTGCATCAATTGAAAAGGAGTAGAATTTTATAGGAAAAAGTACGAAATCAATCCTCTAACGATTCTTCTCTTGATTAAAGTTTTTGTTATAAATTTTATGCTTGCAATTATATTGATTCACATTTGTTCAAAATTACGTAAATTAGGAATTTAGTATTTAACAAGTCAATCCCAAAGGACGATATTACTACGTTAACGATTGGTTCACTTGCCAAACGTTCATCATTTACTAGGTTGAGTTATTTTGATTTCCTAATCTACCCTAGCTTGTTATGTTGACTTTTTAGAAACATGCTTCATATGTCCGAATTTATATTTGCTTAATTTGATTGCCTTTTACATGAATCTTGATTTAACCCTCCCATACTCTTCTCTTTTTTATGCTATCTAACATCTTTTGAGCTGGTCTCTTAAAGATGGAAATTCAATAAAAAAATATTATAATAAAAATAAGTGATGAAAAAACAAGGAATTATATTACTTACAAAGTTATTTTTATAAACTATTCTTTTTCTTTAAATAATTATTTACCTAATTATTTAAAAATATATAATTATTTCTTCAAATATTTTCTTATTTAGATTATTATTTTTATACACTTATTTATTTAGATAGATGTTTTTTACATAATTATATTTCAAACCAATTATTTGTTTAATTATTTTCTTAAAAATTTTCCTTCATTCTTTATTTTTAAATAAAGAACAAAAAGAAAAAATATTAAAACCCATTTCAAAATTCAATTCCTCACAATGGTTTTCAATTATTATCTGCTTGGATCGGTGTTTCAGGATTCTCTCTGAAACTGAAATTTTACACGTGGAAATAATTGACACAGTATATTGTTGAAAAGGAAATATAAAATATGTTATTTAAGTGAAAAGAAATATCTACGAATCCAACACTTTAAAGAATAATTACGTGTGGTCTTTCTTCTGTCTTTATTACACACGATGCAGCTCCATCTCTCTTCAATTACTTAAATTTTCAATGCAAACAATAAATGTTCTGATACATTGCTAATAATAAGTGCTGTGCTAATTACTTGTTTTTTTATCTACAATCTTGAAGAAATAATTAAACTAATATTTGATAAAGAAAATGTTTCGGAAGAGAAGTAATAATTTTGGTGTTTCTCAGCTTATTAGTAAAATCTTCATTTTAAACAACAATAACTAATCACTTTTTTATACAGAAAAAAACCTTCTTACAATAACTAAACAAAAACAATGTTCAAGTCTGACCCATCCTTTCATCTGGAAATGCTTTTTATCTTTATCTTTTACATCTTTCTTAGTTGGAATTTTACTTAATACATGCATGAATATATAAAAATAAAATATTTATGATATTTAAGAGATTTTGATTGGTACAACGTTGAATCCTTCTACATATGGCAAACTGTGCGGCACTCTTATTAAGGCGATGGTCCTCTTCGCCAGCAGAACTCATGGCTGGATTCATAAGGATACACCAAAAACGTTAATTGGCAGCATCATCGGTGGATTCCTTAATTACACTGTCTCAGATCAAAACGATAATTGGTAGAATCATCGGTGGATTCCTGATGCTGTCTCAGATCAAACACATGCATTGCTTATCATTTAACCATGTCTCAGATCAGTCATAGAATTCCAATGCAGACTGCATTATTGGAAACCACGAAAAAATTTACTTACTTCTGACAGATGCTTTAGTTGTTAGCTTTATATTTTCAAAAAGTTTTTCTGCTTTTTCTGAAGAAACTTTGTTCGTTGAGCCACCTATGTTATAGCAGTATAATATTGCAATTTACCATAGTCTTGTCTAGTGTTTTGTAACTTATGGAAGACTTCGAGAGTAAAGTAAATGCATGTTTGAATATACGTTGTATCAGTAAATTCATGGCACACATTTCAAAGTGTTATGAGTCAAAGAAAGTTTTCTTTTTCTTTTCTCAACCATGCATTATTTTTCTCTTTCTTAGATAATCGTGTTTCAAAGTTCAATGTTTACTATGTCAGAGCAGCAGCATATATATAGCTGAAAATTTTTACAGACCAAAGACATGCATTGGTGTTCATTATAAATATATTAAAAGGAGGAACGAAACTTTAAACGAAAAGTGTGTCCAGTAGTTACTTTACTTCCATAAGTTACAAAATACAAGACAATTTGCGATATTACTGTTATAACATAGGTGGCACAACGAATGAAGTTTGTTCAGAAAAAGCAGAGAAATTTTCTGAAAATATAAAGCTAACGATTAAAGCATCTATCAGAAGTAAGTGAATAAATGCGAAACGTCTGCTCAGAGATAAATGATGAAAAGAACAAAATAATTTGAAATTTCCATAATATACAGTCAAAAAGGTTTACTTACTGAAAAATATGTTTGCAGGCTTGAGCACCGGAGATAGAATAAAAATTGTGAGTGTGTAAAAGAAAGGAAGAAGAAAGAAGGCGCAGAAGAGAGAGTGTGAAGATTTAGCAAATTAGGTTAAACATATATATACAAATGATGTGGTTGGAAAAATTTATTGTTAATTCATTATTTTTATATAAAAATGTGTAAGTCAAATTTAAAAAAAAAAATATGGAGTTTAAATAGACGTTGTATGAGTAAATTCATTGAATGATGGCACACACTTCAATGTTTTCTGATAAGAGAAACTATCGGTGAATTTTGTATGCATTGAACTAAGATACACGCGCATGCATGGTTGAATCTGAAAAAAAAATGTCAAAATATTATTATCCTCTTTAAAGTTTTCTTTTCTTTTTCTGACCATGCATTACTTTTCTGTGTATGTTAGATAATGATGTTTCAAAGGTGAATAATGTTTACGATGGTCAAAATCTCATTTTTCGAACCCTATCAAATTTTCTTTTTCTTATCTGGATACTTGTGTTTTGTAACCTACTTCAGCATCTCAATGCTACATTAATGCATACTTTGAATACGTTGTATCAGTAAATTCATTGGATATTCATCTGGCACACATTTCAACGTTTTCTGATAAGATATAGATTCAGTAACTGTTAAGAGTAAAGAAAAGACACACTGAAAATATAACAAAAAAATACATAAAAGTAATGGAATCATTTTATCACTTGTTATCTCATTACATCTTTAAATGAAACGAAAAACACAGTAGAAATTTAATAAAATAATACATAAAATTACATGCTAACTCTATATTTAATATGACTTCTACTCTTTAATACGAGATTTGACTTGAACAGAGACGACGTCGTTTGAGAGACGGATCTCAACTACGTTTCCTGAGAAGATTAAAATAGAGAAGTGATTAGCATTGGTATTAAAAACAAAAATGAATGAATGGTGTATACTTTCAATAACAAAAACTACTCACCCATCAAGTTCACTGAACTTTCTCCATATATTAACTTTCAAGGTCCATTGCTGCCTTTAAAAAAAAATAATAATAATATCTTAGCAGTGTCAATTGAATGTAAAAAAACAAAAAAATGTCAAAATATTGTTTGTATCGACTTTGTATGCTGACCTGATGGTACCGTAACGTAATGTTTTTCCTGTGAAAGCGTTGATTTGATTAGCAGCATCCCTTCATTCTTTATGCAATCAGATGACTTACTTCCATGCATTTCTTCCATATCTTTTTACCTGTTTGCAAAATCACATAAAGTATAATAATTTAAGTATTAAATTTCTTAGATAGATAAACTATTTTACTTTCACTTTCTTTTATCAGATGAATAAATAAAGTGTTTTGTTAATGTAGTGAAATATATATATATATATATATATATATATATATATATATATATATATATCTCGAAAGAAGTTGGTAAATATAAACATAATGCTTACTGTTAAATGAGAAAAATATTAAGTGGATGTAATATGCCAAATTATATTCAGAATATACAAATACAAGTACATAAACCATAAACCAGATTTTTCAAACGTTAATATGAAATAAATATGTAAAAAATATAAATTAAGGTTTCATGCGTTTATAAATTGAACACCATTCTGTTGCTTATCTTGAAATGAATAAAAACAGTTAGTTATTAAAAGAAGAAGATTAAAATTAAAACAATATTGATAACACTCGAAGAAAAAAATTGCAATTATAATAGTTTACCATGAAATATGAAAACTTACAGTAGTCTCAGAAGACAACTTCTAGCGACTGCAATTTTGAGAATGATAAAGAAACGAAAGACGAAAGGAGGCGCCTAGTGTGTGAACTTTTAACCTTTTAGGTCAAACTTATATAGCCGGAATATGAGAACCCACCCTACCTGTTTGTAAAAATTCTATCAATATTTAATTATTTTTTATTATATAATACCATTAATTCAATTTTGAAATGTGAAAATAGATATTCAAATAAACAGTAGTAAGAATATACTATTAAACTCTTTCAATACAATATTTTCATGACAAAGGCTTTTGTAAAAAAATACAACATTGTTCTTTAAAATATCGGAAACACATGCATTGCTTTCCATTTAACCACGTCAAACTTTAATTCAATCACACTCACACAATTCCAAGGCAGTCTGTCAGAGCAGCATCATCTGTTGGATTCCTTCTGTGTCAGATCAAATACATGCATTGCTAAATCTTTAATCCAAGCATCGAAGGCAGAGTGAATTAATGTAATGCAATTCCTTCTGACAGATGCTTTAATTCTTGGCTTTTTATTTTCAGAAATTTTCTCTTAAAGCAGTAATAACGCAATTTACCAAAGTCTTGTGTTTTGTAAACTACTTCACCATCTCAATGCCACATTAATGCGTTGATGTTAATCTGTTTCACATTTTGAACAAGTTGCATGTAGAAATGGAACTTTTCCTCAGTATATGTTTGAATACACAGTGTATCAGTAAATTCATTGTCTCATACCACACATTTCAAGCTTTTCTCATAAGACAAACTATCGGTGGATGTTTCAAAGGTGAATAATGTTTACTATGGTCAAAATCTCATTTTTCTAACCCTAATAAATTATGAAAAAGACGAAAAGAGACACCAAGTGTGAGCTTTTAACGTTTTAGGTTAGAATTATATATAGCCGAATACCTGTCAGTTTTATTGTGTAAAATTTCTATTAATTAAAATAATAGCATGTCTATTAATACTCATAAATTATTTAATATTTTTGACAGATCTTAAAACACAGATAAATCTCAGCAGCATATTTATGTACTAACCTGATGAATTGTAATGTCTCTGCTGTGAAAGATGACATAGTGTTTTTGATTAACAACATCGTCCGTTGATTTTTGATGCATTCGAAATAAGATACTGTAATGCTTCTGTTCTTAACTGTTTGCAAAATATATATGAACGATTGAATTTGCAAAGAAAAGAAAGAATAGAAAGTGATCTCACCAAAGCCATTCATGAATCTACACTTGATATACAAACCATCGTTGGTTCCTCATATTGCACTGCATATATTTATAGTGCACGAGGAACCAACTTGTGACAGAAATAAAATTCCTTGAAATTGAAATTATTTACAGCTGTAAAATGTTATTACAAGTTATTGCTAATACTAACTCAAACATGTCAGAGTGTATGATTATATAAAATACAGATTTTTTTTCTCATCTAATTACAACAAAGTTTGTTTGTAACGCTCCTAAACATTTAAAACTGGAATCTGTGATACATCTGTGTTGCATTGCAGAAGCCTTGAAACGATGAATCTTACCCTTTTGCATGGCTGCCATTTGTACACGCATTCTGATTTCTGTCTGTGAATAATAATCACAAAATAAATGTTACTTATTTCTCCTCTCTTGAAACGATAACAGATATTGAACTCATTCATGGTGAGTGGATAACGGTAACACAATTGAAGTGTGTATGATTTCTCATCGGAAGCTATCAATAAATCTAAAATGGTTAGATTATGAAATTATAATATCATCTACTTATTAACTTCAACTTAGTTACAAATTTCACTCACTTATATTGTTGACATGTGTTCGTCTTTGATAATATAACCGTTGTAATGCACTAATATCAGTATAGATGAAAAACTCATAATCTGATGATTATGAATTTTCATTTATAGTGAGAACAACTTATCGTAGAATGACATATATTATTCTTTACTCATATAATGAATTTTTCATCTGTAATGACAACGATGCACTACAACGGTCAAATAATCAAACACAAACATATGTCATCAAAATACATTATGAAATTTGAAGGTTTGTTGAACGAATAAATACATGATATTATCATTTCTTAAACCAACCATTGTAAATTCATTCATAGCTTCCAACGGAAAATCGTACATGCTTCATTTGTGTTAATGTTATCTTGTCAGAACAAATTTATTGATTAAATATGGTTTATTCATAAGTATATGTAATCACATGTTTTAAATAAATATCATTTTTTATTCAATCTAACCATATAATATTCATATAATCAATTGCATCAAACATGTGACTAATAAATTATAATTCCAATTTTGTAAACCATATTACGAAAGGATTAATTTTTAACTTTTTTATATCAAGATATATAAGATTTCATCCTTTCACAAAATGGTTTCAAAACTAGAACTACAATTCCTGGATGCAATTAATTATTAATTTTACATTATTAGACTGAAATCAACAATGACATTTAACCACATGTAAAGATACATATAATAACCAAATTATAATGTGGTTAACAACAACACAATGCATTAATCAATATCAAAAGAAATTGTTAAATTGATTAAAATGGATATCAAATCTCACCAATATTCAAAGGCATAACGTAACTCAGAATGGTTCCAACAACAAAACATAAAATAAGATATATATTTTCAAATTAACCGACACATGCATGTAAGTTAATATAATAATTACACAAAACAATTTTTTCAGCTCACAATAAAGAACAATAATTTATGTTAGAAAATAAACTTGATGAATACTGTACTGATAATCTCTTCCACGATGGTGCTTCTCTTCTTACCTGTCTGCAAAAATAACATGGTCTAGAAGATGAAATAATTGGAAATAACATTTTCTAATCCGACTAACAAAAGTTTCTTGTTGTATAAAATAAGATATTCTCATCTAGAATTCAGTGTTGAATTTCTGAGATAAATTAGCTATTTTAGATTCCTTGATGAATAAAAGTAATGTTCTGTTAAAATAATAAAATATACACTTTGGAAACAAGATGTTAAAATCAACATAATGCTTAGTGATGGAAAAGAAAAAAACTTCAAGCTGCTATAATATATAAAACAATTTTCTATAATATACAAAACAAGATCCGTATACTTTAAAGCAAGTTTTTCAAATAGCTACTGTGACATAAATTTATAAATATAAATTAATGTTCATGTGTTTATAAACTGAACAAAATGGCATATATACCATTCCTTTAATTATCTTAGCCTAAATTAAGAAAAAAAATATTAAAATTGAAACAAACTGATAACATTAGAAAAAAAAATTACAATACAATCGTTTAAAGTTTTTTACACACAAGAATATGAGAATGAAATATAATAACATATTCCATGAAAACTTACAGCCAGAAAGTGACTTGGAGCGGCAACAAAAAGAAAGGAAAGACCGAAGGAAAGGAGGCGCGGAGATGTGAACTCTAAGAGAGTTTTAGGTTAACTTTTATAGCCGAAAATGAAGATCCACTTCTTCAATCGTGTGGTCTTAAAGATTACATCATTATTTAGTTGCTTTTATTAAATAATACTAGTCACTGAATTTTTTGAAATGTGAAAATAGGTATGAAATAATAATTTTTTACAATATAGATAAATGTAGGAACTGCTTTATAAAATGAATATAAAATATTTAAAAATTAGTCGGTAAAAATATTATCAATTTAGTCAAATAAATTTTTTATACAAAAGTTACTATGATAACTTGAAGCATTATATATTAATATTAATAATTTAAGTATTTAACTAAACTAGTATATAAATAATTTTTAGTGCTTAGTTTTTTTTTTGTAAAATAATATTTGATTTTAAAAACCGAGTATAGAAGAGTTTATTATAATTATTGTTAGTTAAAGTAATAAATACTAATATTTTGTATTTATTTATATTAAATAGGGATAAGCAGGTTATATTTAATAATCATTCAAACTAAATAAAAGAATTAAGACAATAAAAAATCAAATCACATAATTTGATAATTAATTTTCAAGGACTTCTTATTTTAATTACTGGTGTTCAATCTTATTCGTCTCATAACTGAATAAATCACATACCACAATTATAAAAATATGTCTTATACACCGACATTAATTCCATTATTTATGTGAATTATACCTATTAAATTTTTGAATATTAAATTTTGAATTTTATTTTATTTTTTTATATAGTAATTACTGTTTCTTTAGATTTTTTAATTAGTAGCCATGTCATTCTAAATTTTTTATAAATTTTTAGAAATATACATGTGTTATAAAATTAATGTGAATTGAAATAGATAACCTATCATTAATTTATATATATATATATATATATATATATATATATATATATATATATATATATATATATATAAGTATATAGTGTAGTTTAATGGCTATGAAAAGTTTCAATTTAACAAATTAGTTATGAGAAAAGTTATTAACAATTTTTCCAAATTTATTTGTTTGTTTCAGAATAGTAGAGATAATAATATAACGTAATCGAAGAAAAAAAAAGAAAATGAATAAAAAATATTATGTAATAATTAATTATTTAAGTATGAACTTTATAATTATCAATGTTCAATGATCATTATTATAACTAATGATTACAAAGAAATTATTTTAGTCTTAAACCAAGAGGGATTTGTAGTTTAAGAAACGATTGGGTTAAGTTAGGATAACGTGTTGAAAGAATATTTAGATTAAGTCAGTAGTAACTCGTTGAGAGAATAGTTATATTAAGACAAAAGTGATTTGTTGAATAAAAGAATGTTTGAACGGTTCAATACCACACTAAATTTTGGTGGTGACCGTCTCATCCAAATTTGATTAATTACGACAAAGTTTTGATCGAAGCCTAAACAATCAAATACGACCAAATTTTACTATTGCAGTACCCCTTTTGACCCCGGTTATTTTTGAGATTTTTTCTTGGTTTAAGAACCGAGACATATTAAAGTGAGGCCAAAAGGCACTTCCTTTTGGCCTCGGTCATTACCCGAAGTCATAGATCTCTTTTCTGCCTCGATTGCAGAGAGACCGAAGTCATAGATTCAATATTTTTAAAATTAAAAAATAAAATTCGCAGCCTCCGCGAAGCTTCCTCGCGCGCCAACCATGGCAGTTCACGTTCCACCATTGTCGGCAACCACCGCTTCTCCATCCTCTCTGCAACGCGCAGCCACCGCAAGACCATACCCCATCGAACCACCATGAGCAAGCTGCCCGCACAGCAGTAGAACCATCACCACCGCGCTTGCAACAACAATAGCGTTCAAAACACCATTAACGCTCCACCATGGAAGCAGCGAACCAGAACCATCACACCGGAACAGTTGCAGCAGCAAAACAACAGCGGAAACGCGAACCTTTCAGATCTGCACTGCGTCCAACCTTTCAGCCACGCAGTCGCGCATCATCTCGACGTTGCCATCACCATCTAGAGTTCATCTTCACGCTGCCACCACAACCATTGAAGACGTAACATCACCACCATCATTTCCACTGCAACGCCAGTGCGAGCTCCACCTTTGCACATCGAACCAGATTTGCGACCACCATGGCAGCAGCGGAGACGCATCCTCCATTGCAGCAGCGAACTAGAACAACGCCAGCAACAATCACGCGAGCACACACCAGAGACGCGAGTTCAGCCACCGCAGTTCCGTTCTTCATCTCGCCGGCACCACCCATCGTGAATCCTTCGCGTAGTCCACCAAGCAGTGACGAGAGAATTGGGGTTCGCGCAGAGAGAATTGGGGAAGAAGATGAATAGTGATCGGGGTTCGCGATTTTGAGATTTTAACAGGCTCAATGGCCTCGGTCGAAGGGGACTCGAAGCCAAAGGGGGTGGCATTGATGAAATTTATAAATTAGGGTTTCTGGAAAGGGTTATAGGCTTCGGTTCTATTTCAACTGAGGCCTAAAACTGCCTCGGTCGAAAAGCAACCGAGGCCAAATGTGTTCTCGCTGGCGCCAATTTTGACATTTTCATTTCTGGGCTGCCTAATAGGCTTCGGTTCTTAAGGAACCGAGGCCTAAAGCTGCTTACGGCAACGGTTGTCTGTAGAACCGAAGCAATATTGGTTGCTGAAATTGCAAAATTGTCATCGCCTCCTTAGAAGCTTCGGTTTCGCCATAACCGAGGCATATAAGGCGAGGTAAATTATCAAATCTGCACTAGTGTTTGGATTAGAGATGACTCGGTCAAAATGCAACCCTCAAACCCGAGACAATCCAGTCTGCTAAGCTCGTTGGCCTGCGGAGCCAGCCTGCGAGTCAAAATGGGCTAGCCCATAGCCCGTTTGAATTAAACTAAACAAAAACACGTGCAATTTTTGTGTGTGTGACTAAGTGGACTACTCTCTACTACGAGCCATACTACTGGTCAAGTCTTTTTCTCTCTCGCCAATTTTGGAAACCTAGTGACTATGTGTAACATCCCGTTAGGATATTACTGATTTATAAATAAATACATGAAATAAATTAAAACCACGCGCATTTAATAATACCTCATTTTCCCAAAAGGCGGGAAAATTTAAAAACTTTATTAAACCATCGAATAAAGTCTATGAATACCAAAACCATAACGTTATAAAATTACCCTTCAGGGTTTACAACTGTTTTCAAAGGCAATAAAGAAAACATAAGCATTTCCCCAAGTCTAACCCCTCTCCGCGGCTAAGCGTCACCTGAGCCACTTGCATCAACAGAATCTGCTCCCGTGTACCGCGCACACGATCATCACCACACACACGCAGATAGGGTGAGCTTAACAATTAAATCACATATGTAAAGTTACAGAAATATAATCATATAAACACAAGAGACCGTACATAACATAAATATCTCACATTGCCCTATTCTTTAATTCCTACCATCTGACCCCCAATCAGATTATTCGTGTTCTACAACGTCTAATGATTACGTCAAGGTGACTTGCTGCCATACCTATCGGCCACAACCGATAGAGCACGTGCGGGAAAACATGCTACGGATCATACACCACAATGCCAGGTAGAGTTCCCATATACGAACAAAGTCTGTATCGTCCCAAGACTACCAAACTCGTCAGCCAACAACTGAGGAGGGCAATCTATCTGGACCCATCCGTACTGGCCACAACCAGCACACTCACACCGGCAACACTTGCCAACCCGAGCCACAACTCAAGGGTTCCTCGTGTTCATCCGCCATCCCTAGCCACAACTCCAGAGATGCTATTCCGAGCCACAACTCGAGGAATATCACGTGCTTAACCCCTATCCCGAGTCACAACTCAAGGGATACTTTCCGAGCCACAACTCAAGGAACACCAACAATCCCACTCTTAAAGCATCACTAGACGCACTGTAGATCACAAAATTCATAATCAAAACTCGAAGCTGCAGCAGTATAAATCGCCTGGCGGGGGACACGTGCCGCCAGGCGCTGCCAACTCCCAGACCGCCTGGCGGGTGTCGCGTACCGCCAGGCGCACAACGCCTCTAAATCCATCTCGCAGCAGGTACCGCCTAGCGGTATTACCCTCACCGCCAGGCGCCGGCCACTCAGTTGCCCTCTGTTACCAGGCTATCGCCTGGCGGACCCAATCACGCCGCCAGGCGCTGTATCAGTATAGCAGCACTCCAATTGAGTTCCCTGTCACGAGTTTTCATGGTTCACAGCTTCTAGCTCCCAATGCTCTTCTCACTAACTGAATCATAACAAGTCTCTTAGACTTGACTAGTCACAATGCCCCTGCATAAATGGAAGTACCTTACTTGAAACCATTTTCCTAGTCTAGATTCACGTACTTTTGTTATAATTTTAGTATAACTCACCCTTTTCTCTAAATAGTACCCATGCTCCTACAATACTTGTCCTCATTTCTTCCCCTTTTATAGCCTACTTAAATATACAGGTTCATCTCACTATATTTTATACTTATTTCCACTATACTCAGATTACAGTACCACCGTCCAACCAGACCTCTCAAGGTCCAATATTGCACTCACACAGTTTTATGACTCATACCAAAACCTCAATTGCATTTATCCCTCGTTACTCTAACATACTCATCCTCGCATACCCTATCCTCCATATATGTAATTTCATTCCATCAACTCCGAACTTCAACCAATTGCACTCATTTTTTTTTACACCAAGCTCCCACTGACCCTCAACACCCGCTCAATCACGACAAGCACTCCCTCTGCACTGTCACCAACGTCGCCTGGCGGCCAGCTTTGCGCCGCCAGGCGGTGCATCAGTTCTGGAACTTCCCAGATTCCTGCACTGCACCAACCAGACTCCAAATCTCGCCCACTTCTCGCAATTTCACAATCCGAACGTCCCTTAAATGACTTTACCTATTCCATAGGTTTTCCTTTCAAAATCTTCACACAATTGTACTTTATATTACCAGATTTCCCAATTTTTTCCATCTTAGTACCTAGTTGCATTGTTTCATTACTTATACAGATTATTCAAGCCGAAAATCAACAAATACCACTCCCATCATCTTATAACTACCTTTCCCCATCTTTCTCACCGATCAGAAATCTTCCAAAAAGCATAGAACTAGAAAATCGAGTCAACAGACTCGCGTCGCTTGCGAAAATTCATTACCGCCAGGCAGTTCATAAAAATAACCCAGAATTCCCTCATTCATTTGCGTCACCTGGCGGTACAGGGTTCCACCGCCAGGCGCTGCCCTTAGAAACCCCCCAAATAGACGCAGTTGGCATGAGTCGCCTGGCGGCTATGCATAGCCCGCCAGGCGGTTTCTGGAAAATTTTTAGATATACGAATTTCACAATCAGAACAAAAAATCATACATTTATATCATCATACAATTCATGGGATTTAATAAGATTAACAAGGCAAACGGAGTCCAGCTCCCCTAACCTGGTTCTCCTTTGCTTAAGCTTGACAATTGTAAGGTTCCCCCTGTGATCACCCACCTTCCTTGCTTCCTCACTATTCAGCGACACAACCCTTCCCTCAAGTCTCACAACACTCAGATTTCCGTGCTCTCTCTCTGGTATGCTTCCCAACTTGTCAAACCTTAGCCCTTAACCTAATTTTCCTTTTTAAAGTGTGCCTAAACTAAGTGTTTAATTACCCAAATCGAAAATGGCATTGAATAAGACATATTGTGCCATTCAACTCCCCCCTTACGGCTGCCTTTCCAGCCCCCTTTGGCTGCCCACTCCCTTAGGTTTCCTTTCCACCTTTCCATATTCAAGTCAAATCCAAAATGCCAAAAAATATAAAATTAATGTAAGCTCTCCAAGGCTTGAACCCATAACCATGCAATCACCAAATCTATATCAAACCATTTAACCAATTCATAGTTCTTACTAGAAATCATAATTCAATTATCATAATATACAAGAACATGTTTTCATAGATTTAAATAATAAAACCATAACATCAAAAGTTAGCATACATAGGACTCGAACCCAAGTCCTCTCGCACGATCAAAGTACTCTCAACCACATGAGCTAGCACTTTTCCACGTCATACCTGTCATAATTTAATGTCATAATTATTTCCCCTCCCGCATTTATTAATTAATTAATTATTTAATTAATTAAATTCTACGGGTCTTACACTATGTCCCCTTGCCCCCACTCACATTCCAATAGTCGTGAGAAGAGAACTCAAGTCCAGGCAGCCCATTCATTGTCCCTATGTGCATCACGTTTGTCCTCCTCCGTGTCATTTGTCATGCGTCGCTAGCCAAGAAGACGACGCAATGCACGAAGAACGCAAAGCCACCATCATACTACAACGCCAAGGACGATCCCGACCATCAAAACCACTAGAGAGACAAGTTTGTTTGTAATATGCATATTGGCTTCCTTTATTTCGATTTGTAACCTAAATTTCTAAATTTGTAACCCTAAATTTCGTTTCCCCTAATTTGAGATGAAGGTCTATCTCTGGTTGTTGTTGCTGTGATTTCCCCTTCTTTGGACTCATTCTGTGAATCGTGATTGCTGGTGTTGCTTCAAATTTTCCCCAAATTCAATTTTGTAGCTGCTGACGTTAACAATGCTTTTCGATTGGAGGTAACCGAGTTATTCCTTTTAATTGAGATGAACAATTGCTCTAGATTGTTTGTTCATGTTTGTGTAGTAAATTATTGTCATATTTTTTTCGAATTAAGATGTTTGTTGCTGTTATTGAGATGTATGTTGTTGGGCTGTCGTTTATTGGTGTTGTGTTGATGTTTTCAACTCCTAATATGTTGATGTTATGTGCTAAAAGTGTTTTGTTTTAGCACACTATTTTGTGTTGAAAGTGTAGCTATTTTAATAGAAATTTGTGTTGTTGTATGGGTTGTTATAAGTTGATTTTTCAAAAATAAGATATTTAATATCAATGAGGCACTGTTGATACTAGGTATATAGGTATATACATACCTGCATCCATTCCTATTCATAAACTCACAGTCTCGTTATTGGTCCTCAATACTACCTACACTACCCTTTACTCACACATATCGACAAAAATATACGATCATCATAGTTGAAAACCACATCCACCAAAACTCAAGGGTAAGCTAGTGAAATTATGATTTTAATGTAACAAAACAAATAAAGCAAATAAAATTTCTACACATAATATTAACACAAATAATACTCAAATAATGTCACATACAAATTCTATAAAGTAAATAATTTAATATTAACTTTATGTAATTATTTTACCAAAATTTATGTAAACTCAAATGTATTATATTTTGCGATGGCTAGTTAGGATAAATGAGCTAAAAACTCATTTAAATCCCCAAGGTTTACACCTCCAACTATAATAAACGTATTATATTTATTATATTTTGTAGTGGTGTTAGTCATGATAAATGAGTCTCAACATGGTCAACAAAGTAACCTAAGGATAAATGAGTCTCAACATGGCCAACAAAGTAACTCAAAAACATCTCATCTTGAATAATAAATACTCATTTAAATCCCCAAGGTCATATCTCCAGCTACGACATATCAAATCTTTATTTATCATAATTTTTATTTTGATATTAAATCTTATAATTGTATATGAGATAACAATGTATTAAATCTTATTTTGAAGTTTAAACAATGTATTGAAAAATTAAGGGACATTGATGTGAAGACTGCTTTGTGTATAGATGTTCCTACAAGGTAGAACTCTACTTTTTTTATGCTTCAAATTTCCCTTAAATATCAACGGGTCTTTGCAAGTTTGCACTAGGTTGATGAGAATTATAAGTATTATTTGTCTGAGGACAAGTGGAAAAGAGTGAAAAAAATTCGTGTATTCTTGTTACCCTTTTATGAGATAACAAAAGAATGATTCCTGCCACAAGCTACTCTACACTAAACTTGTTTTTTTACAAGTGTGGAACATCCAAACCCTTCTACTAGAAAGTTTAAAAGATGAAGATCAAGTTATCAGAGATATGGCGAAAAAAATGTTGGTAAAGTTTGATAAATAATAGGATGAATATAATAGTGTCTTTGCATTTGGGGCAATTTTAGACCCAAGGATGAAGTTAGAAACATTGGGATATTGCTATGAGAAGATAGACCCTCTTACTTCGGAAGCAAAGTTAGAGAAGATGAAAGAAAATTGTACAAGTTGTTCTCTGAATGTTGCTCTAAGAATGACACTTCCCCTATTCTAAAGCGTAAGCATTCTGATATGTCAACATCACCGTCAATTGATTCTATCAAGTCAAACGATCTTCTGTTAATGTGGGAAGGAACCAACTTGATATATACTTAGATGAACTAACATTGGATGTTGATATTACTGAACGTATGGATGCTCTTGAATGGTGGAAGAGTAATAGTCAACGTTTCTCAAATTTGTCAATCATGACTAGTGTAACATCCCAAAGGAATATTACTTTTTAAAAGAATATAAGCGAATTAAAAGAAAATAAAATAAGATGCGATAATATTGATAATACCTCATTTATAATCACATGTTCCCAAAATACGGGAAAATTAAAATCGAAACGTTGCATAAATTATAAATGTTCGTAATCCAAATTTATTACGACTATAAAAGCTAAAATAGCTAATGTTCAAAAACATGAAAAATATCAAAAACTCAAAGTCTTCAAATGCCCATATAATCCCGCTCTCCAAACTCAAGCGTCTCCTGGCTCACCTGTCAAATCATCTGCTCCCGGATAATAAATTATTCGATTATCGCCACACACAAACAGATAGGGTGAGCTATGCATATATAAATATAAAATAAATATGATACCCACCCCAAGAAGTAAATTTACTGATATGTGTTAACTGCAAATTACCCACCCCTGATCTCATATTCCTTCATGAGTCATATGCATGAAACTAGGTCTTGGGACTTTACTGTGCTCCCATGAAACTATCCCTTTCGTGGTCCAACCCTACGAGCCAATCCTGCTCATAGTCCAATCCAACAGACTCCTCGTCTGTAGTAATTCATCCAAGCCTTCCTAGCTTGGACCCTGGCACGCACGCAATCACCATACTATGGACTCCTCGCCCAATAGCAGCCAACGGGAATAAAACTATTCCTTGCCCATCGTGCGTTTGACGCATGTAATCACCATACTAAGGACTCCTCGCCCAATAGTAGTCAACGGGAACTAACCAGTTCCATGCCCATCATGCGTCCCACCACCAAGCACATCCTAGACCCCTATTGGACTTAGTCCGTCAAGCCCAAGCAAAAAGGTGAGTGAACTTAGTCCTTCAAGTCCACTAATCCACGCATCAACAATTCCACAGCAACCAAAATTGCCTGGTGCCACCTAGACTCCGCTAGGCGGAAACTGGAAGTCAATCGCCCGGCGGCCAAACCCTTGCCGCCAGGCGCCAGCGGCCAAACAGAAGCCACACTGCTCCATCACCGCCTGGCGGACACAACGCTGCCGCCAGGCGCCTCCTGCAGACAGTGGCCACTACCACTGATTTAGACCCTACTGCCTGGGGGCTTGCCCCGCGCTGCCAGGCGCCATACCAGTAGAACAATGCTATTGGTTTTTTGCACTATTTACATGTCTTAAGAGGTTCCAAACTTGCAATTCGTCTTGCGCACATCAATCATAGTATTTCAGACATAACACCACAACTAAACACAACAAGTACAATTAATTCATGCCCAAATTAAATATTAACATGCCCTAACATGCTTTACTTTATTCACTAATGAAACAAATCAAGAGATGGTCCATATGGTGCCCTCCCCTTGCAACAACACAATTAAATAGTGTACAATACTCTATCAAACTTCAGCTACACACCCAAATCCTGCCAATTTAATTTAAGCATACACACATACTCTTCATCTATACTTGCATTAAACCTGCCCCATATCCACAATATACTCCGAGCCTTATACACATACAGTTTAATTTTCATATAATTTAGGTCACCAAGTTTAAAACTATGATTGCCCCAATACTAAAGTAATGAGACCATCACTGTAGTAACCATTAGGTATGAAATATCTAATCCATCCAACTCACACACATAATTTTCATAATTATTACTAAATGACATACACCCTAAAACATAGTTTATCGCACACCACAATACGTTCTACAGGTACCCCAATTAAACCACTCCCATAAAGTGAATACACACAAAACAAACTTTTCTTCTGAGCTGATGGGTCGCTTGGCAGCAACCTCAGTTCCGCCAGGCGGTGCGTGAAAAACTGGGTTCTGCCCAGGTTCCTCCCGCACCCAGCATAACTTCTCCAACCACCCAATATCAACTTTACCTTAAAACTGAAACAATTTCACATGCACACCACATCCAGGGTTCATAACATATTCAAATTAACATCAATCACATGCAATCAATGCACCTCTCATAACATCAGCTATGTCATTCATCCTCGATCCCAACATAAACCCTAAAATCCCAAATTCATACACAGTTCATACAATCTTGCTCCACTTAGGAAATTACAGATAACAATTCACAGTACCAAAGATTTTCATTTCATAAGAATCACTCCCCAACATCCCCACATCACGAAAACATCAACATTCGAGAGAACTGTGCAGGCCAGTTTCCGTCGCCTAGCGGGCAGCACTTAGCCGCTAGGCAGTGCATAGCAAAAAATCCCAAAAATGGTTCTGGAGGCATGAGCCGCCTGGCGGGCCTTCAACGCCGCCAGGCGGTTTTTGGGAATTTTCCAGAAACGTGAAAAGACTCAATCGAGACACAACAACCCTACATAATTCATCAAGTATAGCATGAAAAACATATATTAAACATACAAACACAAGATAGAACTCTCCTAACCTGGTTTCCTCGCTTAAAATTTGACTTCTTGAAAACCTCCAATGATCACCAATGGCTTCCTCCTAACTTATCCTCCTAACTCGACTCCCCTATCACTCTAGAAGACACAGCCAACAAAACCCTCCTTTTTACCACTAATAAGCCTTATAATGGTGGTTTAATAATGCTTAATTGTCAAAAACGCAATTAAGGGTTAATGGCAATGTTAATTATTATTCAACTCTTTGTTATCTTTTGTCTTTTCAGCCATCCTTGGCTGCTAAGTCGGCTAGGGTTTCCTTTAACCCTTCAAATTCAAGACAAGCCTAAAAATAACAAAAATAAAGTTTCATTTGGGTCCCTCTAAGGTTTGAACCCACACCCATGCAATGCAAACTCAATGCCAAACCATTCAACCAATTCATATTTCATGTTAACCAATATGATTCAATTATTATAACATTCCACAACATGATTAATATATATTAAAAATAATACCAAATTAATAACACACAAAAATGGCATACATAGAACTCAAACCCAAGTCCTCTCACACAATCAAAGTACTCTCAACCACTGAAGCTAGTACTTTTCCACATTATAACATTCCGCATTTATTTCCTTAAAGATTCTCATTACCCGCATTTATTAAATAATTATTTAATTATCTATTTAATTTTTCTCGGGTCTTACAACTAGGGACTTGCTGAGCATCATAATCACTACGGTTGTATCTGAATCTGCTTTCAGCATTGGCCTTGCATGTAGTAAAGTGCTTTATTCATTTATCTATGGCAGTGATGCAAAACCATTTGCTACATTGGGACCTTCTATTTTTTTTTTTTGGTCTCTTCATGAAAAACAATCTTTTAAACCAACAAAAAGTAGTTCCATTCACGGTTAATAAATCTGGAATAACAATTGCAGTTGTATAATTGGATCCGTGTTCCTTATTATAAGTTTATTCTTTGAGCTAACATCATACCATGTTTCTGTAGTTATGTTGTTGATGCTGCCGATGCAGATAATCTTAGGATATCAACAAGTGACCTTTGCAGAGCAAAACATCATTTATCTGTGTTTTCAATATTTTGAATTTGTTTGGACTTCGATGATGTTCCTTATTTTTAGCTTACATTAAATCACAAATCATGGACTATTATACTAATGCAAATATTATACTAATGCAGACCGTGACTGTTAGTGGCAGTGACAAATTTATGTTTCATGCTTAGTTGAATATGAACTTGTTTTATTTCTTTGCCTTTGTCAATAGTGGTTGGCAGATTTGTTTGGCTTCGTGAATAGCCATAGGTCATGATCATTGTCTGAATTGAATCTGTTTGATTTAGTTGAGTTGTTTGTGTTGTGATCATTTTCCTTTATAACATAGATGATTGTTCTGTTGTTCCTTGAAGAAGAATTTTATTTAGTTATATATTATTGGAATATTATTCACTGAACTAACTCTACATTAAAAATACTTCAAATCTGATTTTGGGACTCCAGTTACACTTCTAAAACAAAGTTGACGGGTCAGTTCACCGGTCCGTCAGCCCACGAGCCTAGTTCAAAAAAATAACCCATTTTCTCTTCACGGACCGACCTGATCCCACCCGTTTATATTGGGCCAAAATTGGGCCGGATCCTTGAGATACTAGGTTATTAATCCAATATTGGTGCAAATCAATAAGTGGTATATTACTGTAGCCTGATCCTTTTGGAACTTGGAATTTAATTTGAAATCTGTCTTCTGCTTTGTCTTTCAGATATACGCTCACCAAGAAACAATCAAATTAAAATTGTTAAAGAAACGTCAATTGGCAGAATGAACGGTGGATTCCTTATACTGTGTGAGATCAACGACATGCATTGCTTTGCATTTAACGCAGACTTTATTATTGGAAACGACAAAAAACTTGACCAATACTGTTGCCTAATTCTCTTCCTTCTTTAAGATGCTTTAACGTTTCGCTTTTTATTTTCACAAAATTTCTCAGATTTCTCAACAAATTTCGTTGAGCCAGCTATCGAAAAAAGTTACACACTCATACTCTATCTCTCTCTTATTACATGATACCAAAATAAATTTACTCATTCAATTATGAAAAAAGAAACTAAAAGAATATAATACACAATCCACATAGAAGAAACTAAAACACAATACAATATCTAAAAAAAAAAGTAATATATTTTGAACACTTATTTTTACTTCAAATATTTACTTATCTAGATTATTATTTTTTATACACTTATTTTTCTAGTTAAATATTTTGAACAAATTATTCTTCAAACCATTTATATTTTTTAATTTTTTTCTTTAAATTTTTCCTTCATTCTTTATTTTTAAATAAAAAACAAAAATAAAATTAAAACCCATATCAAAATTCCATTCCTCAAAATTGAAATTCTATTGGCTTTTCAATTAATCTGCATGGGTCGGTGTTCAGAATTTGACTCTCTCTCTGAAACTGAAATTTAGACGCAAACAATGAACCATGTTATCTGTGGAATATTTGAATACAATATATTGTTGGAAAAAAATAATTAAAATATGTTATTTAAGTGAAAAATAAATAAATCTACGAATCCAACACTTTAAAGAAATACTGTAGTGTAATAATTTTACAATTGAAAAAAAGGTAATAATTTTGGTGTTTGTGAGCTTGTTATTAAAATCTGTATTTTACAATAACAAGAACTAATCACCTTTTATAGAGAAAAACAAATTGATAATGAAAATGTTAAAATCTGACTAGCTGAGACACCATTATTGTTATCTTTATCTTTTGCATCTTTTTTAGCCGAATTTACCTAATATAGTGATGCATGAACATATAGAAATAAAATATGTATCATATTTATTACAGTTTGATTAGTAATCCTTCTACATATGGCAAAGATGCAGAGGTAAGATTCAAATTCATCATCACTTTTGAGAATTTTTATCATTTTACATATAAATGCCGAATTGGTTGTTATATTCAACAACCGTGAGCATGGGTGAATTATTTATGTATTAAAGATCAAAGAACTGCATTTGAATGCATTAGTAAAGTAAATTAAAAGAAGAAACATCACATAGTGTCATACAAGAAAAGTAAAATGCATGGTTAGAAAAAGAAAAGGAAAAGTTTCTTTGACTCATAAAAGTTACTGAATCTATGCTTCCTGGATGCACATCGAAGGTTTTATGCAAAATGCCAAATTGAATTGTGAGA
>Ga0214542_1004084_pt1 | contig 29188 bp, 15 predicted proteins | sample CNSS1metaG_FD_160096 | JGI IMG/M metagenome (GOLD analysis project Ga0214542, IMG submission 160096) | Root nodule microbial communities from cowpea collected in UCLA plant growth center, Los Angeles, California, USA - CNSS1 | ecosystem: Host-associated > Plants > Roots > Nodule | place: USA...
GAACTTTGTTCATTATCGTCCCGTGGTTTTTCCTCTTACATTCAAAAGAGGTTTTCCACGTAAATCCTTGTGTGTTATTTCTCTTGCTCTTTTATTTGCTTCTCTTTAATTTCCAATTGTCACGATCATGTGCTTTCGCATGCTATGATACCATAACAATATATTAATGATTACTGATTTTAAAATTTTAAAATATATTAAAAGAAATTAAATATTAATCTAACATAATTTTAATGCTAAGTAAACAACACCATAAAATTCAATAGAAAATTTGAACTCACTAATAATAAACGATATAGTTCGTGCATTCATAGTTATATCTTTGTAAGGAAACACTTCATTTATATTCTCTTTATGAAAATTCATTTATGGTTATATTCATCTCCATGCATTCATATATATACATCTTTATAAGAATTTGTTCATTATTTATGTCAATTTCCCGATGCTTCCTGATAATAATTTTTGGTCATGGGCACTGGTAGGGGCATGCCTTATTAATGTGTCCGTAGTTTATAAGGGCAATGCATGTGATGAATGTGGTTTGGTGGTGGAGGATAATATTTTTTATTTCTAAATTTGATTTCTAACTCTTATACTACCTTCAATTCCCCTCACTTGTATTATTTATATATACAAAAACTGTTATGATTTTTTTTTTTAATTTCTTTCCATCTTATCAATCATCTTATTTTGGTTGTTTTTTTTTACTGCTAGTGTCTCTTTTCATGTCATCTAGTTACAACTACGTGTAATGAGAAGAAAACAATAACAAAAATTTACATTCTAATCCCAATTCACAACTACATAAAACTATCTCTTACAACGAATTAAAGTCACTTTTCATATTGTATATGTGTTTCTTTTTCGTGTTTCCCCGATACTTTTTACATTGATGTGGCAAAAAAATTATTAGATGGCTACGAAAAGAAGCAAAAATTGAAAATACGTAGTTTTAGTCGCTCTTATAATATTATAATACCAGTTTAGATATTAACGCAAGATTTACCATAATTTCTTAGTCATGGTTCATAATAATTACTCTACAAAACTTAATATAAAAATCTTATTTAGTTTTTCATCACTTAACATCTTACTTTACATGGTTTAGATTATAAAATAATTTTAACATAAAAACCTAGTTTTTTTTTTCTTTCTTAAAACTGTCTACGGATTTCTCTCTCTCTCTCTCTCTCTAAGTAGTCTATAAATTGATAGTGTACATTTTTTATATCATTATTATATAATTAGATGAAAAATATATACAAAACTAAAACAAAAAATGAACATAAACTAAAAAGAAAAAGATAAAATACATGCATAGAGTATTGTGTGAGAGTGTGGCCTATACAAGTAACACCGATGCATATTGGGGCTTATGCGTCGCATCGTATGCTTTGATTTTCACGAAACCAAAGCATATAATAACGCAGTGGCATTTTTGCAGTTTTTACTAACTTTTTTGTCTCAGTTCACTTAGTAACCAAAGCAAAACACTATTTTATGCTTTGGTTCCTAAATAGCTGGTGTTAAACATCTTTATAAGCTTCAATTTTTCTGACTCGAATCCAAAAAGTTAGTTAATATTCCAAAAGTGCCACCTGGAGCGAGGCTTTTGGCCTTAGGTAACAAGGGAATCAGGGCCAAAGGTACATTTTTACCTCGGTTAAAAATTGAACCAAGGCCATAATGTTAATTAAGGTTCAAAAATCGTGATTTGTTGTTCTTCGTCTTCCTCCTATCAACTACTTCGTTCTCTATCTACTACTCGGGCCACCGTTGCTCCTCCCACACTGCCATCGTCACACCTCATTCCACACCGCCAGCCACCATCGAACGCCACCACATGATTTGGCTTCCATGCCAGCCATCGTCGCGCTGCTCCTATTCCATGTAGCCACCGTCGACCGCTGCCACCGTCACACCTCCTTCCACACTGCTAGCAATTATTCGTCTTCCTCAAAGCTACTCCATTCTCTCTCTGCCTCTTATGCCATCACTGCTCCTATTTTGATAAGCCATCATAGAGCCTTCTTCCCTACTACCAGCCACTATTGTGCGTCACCACGTTCTCCTTATATGTAGTGGTTAGTTGAAAACACGAAAAATTATGCATTTCCCTTTTTTCACATTTTGTATAATTGTTTTTGCAATTTGGGTTGTTATGTTGCACTTTGTTGAGGTTTTTGCTTATTTTGCTTTGTTTTTTTGCTATTTTTGATTATCTCTTATGTTTTTGTGGTTGTGTTGTTTATCAAGTATTATTGCATTGTGGTGAGACTGTGTAGCTCTTGAAAACATGGGTAGTGTTGCATCATCCCATTGGCATTCGCTTTTCATGCTCACATGAGCCTATGATTTTGTAGTCTTTTGTGTATTAGTTTTATGTTATATATATGTGGTTAATTATTTGCTTAAATATGTTGTTTGATTTTCTTATATTGAGTTAGTCTTATTTTCTCGTTTGAGATTCAATACGAAAATTATGTATTGTCTCCGAATTTTGCTTTTAAAGAAATTGTTTTTTTTTTATTTAATATAAGGGGAGACAATACTAATAATTTATATGTGTTGAATTTTCAATTGTCCGATTAGACAATTTAAGAAGATTAATCACTCTTTAGTAGTTTATCAGTGCATATATATTTTAATATACACATCTTAAAAATTGTGAATATTTATCAACTGTGTTTTGTGTTGATATTCAGGTGCATATTTGATTGTGGTTCATAATCACTTTCATTTCGTGTAACCTGAAGACCAATGCGAAATGCTGACAAAATTTTGTGAAATTTAAGATATGTTTTTTAAAATCAATTTGTACCAATAATAAAAAGTGAATCTTCTTGAATGGGATAGGGTCACACCTTGAATAAAAAAGAAACATTATCATTCATTCAAAGATTAATGAAATTGGTCACACAATTTTAGTATATATACATATAAATCGGGATTGGATTAATTCATCACACATCAATGCTAAGTATGACAAACGAGTATAAGAATTTATATAATTTGCGTAATGTAATGAGGGTAGAAGTGATGATAAGATGAAGTTTAGATGGCCTTGTGTCAACTGTTTGAATAGAGAAAGTTGAATGCTGAAATCAAGAAACATTTTATTTGTGATTGTTTCCTTATAAGTTATACAACATGGACATGATACGGCGAATTAATAGACTTTCCAATTGTTTCCCGAACTGAATATGTTATATCTCATGCCATGACTTGTAACCCAACAAATGACTTATTTTTTATTGTGTTAGTTTACTACATAGAATCTTATCAAGCCTATGGTTAGTTTCATTTTCAAGATGATAAACACGACCAAATACATATTAAGTTTCATTGACTTTATTCTTTGAGAACTCCAATTTGGTGACATTTAATTTTTCTTTTCATTGTTTAGTTGTTAGAATTTGATTGGTAGGGATCTAAGTATGATTCTCGATCTTTTCTAAACCCCAAAATCCTAAACATATAGAAGTTGAATAACTTGTAAAGAAAGTTAGAAAGTGATATCGTAATCTATTATATGTGTTGTCTTGCCAGTATAAAGACCTATAGTAATATCTTAGTCTTTGACATTGTAGGAAGACATGAGGATATCAAGTCTTGTAACTTAGTCTCGTAACTTAGGTGGGTAGTTGTTACTAAAGTTCATCATAATCAACCTAAGAATCATTTCCAATATTTTTACCTAATGAATCTTAATGCAAAACAATATGAAAAGGAGTTTGGATTGCTCTAATATGGAACATATGGTATCAACGGAATAATGTGGTCTTTAGGAATGGTAGGGTTGATATGGAGAAAATATTTTGTTTGGTCCAGCTGAAAACTTGGATGTGGATGAGATATGAAATTTCAAACCTACCATTTTCATATCCATAATGGTGTGTATATCCACTAGAATGCATGAGATTGATGAAATGATATTAAGGTCGACAAATGTATTCCTTTCTCTTTATAATGTGGGTTCAAGGTTATGTTGCAGAAACTTGCATAGATGCAATAAAATTATTCTGTAATTAGAGTATGCAAATAAACTCTATACATTTATCTCTTTATCCTTAACGTGGAGAGGAAGATAACTAGATAGTGCTAGTTTTCCCTCCTTAGGTTTCTTGTTTAGCTATGCATGAAATGTGAAAAAAGGCAATCTGAAAATCTCACAAGGGAGAGAAAAGATCACAATAATGCTTCAAACAAATCTTTTAGTCATGAGGAGAACATGGATCCCAATGAAGTAGTCTAATTATGGGTTCAACCACAAATTGATTATTTTGATATATGGAATACGTCAACAATATTCATGCTAATAAATGAAGAATAGGCAAAATCAAGTTCACTCCTTTGAACTTATGACATTTTTTCTTTTGTGGAATATATGTATATAAAGAGATGTGGGAGTATGATGTTTCTTGAAGGTACATTGTTGTAAACAATAACAATAGGAAGGATTAGAAATCAGGAAATGTTGATGTAATTTCTTTTCTACTTAATTATAGTATTGTATATATGGTTGTATGTGTTGGAGTACTTCAAGTTTTTCCATATTAAATATATATTTTTGTCGATAAAAAAAAAAAAAAAACCTTAGTTGTTGATGTTGTAGGAGAACATGTCCTTAACACTCTAGTAGTGTGAAAGAGATGTAGTCATGTAGTTGAGTACTAAACCATCGATTAACATTTGGCTTCTAATTAGCATTAGGTCTTTCAATGTAAAATTTTGAAATTAATTTTTTTTTCTTTCATTTGTTAAATAAGTGTAAATAATAAATCTGTTTGTATGTGAATATTGAATATAAACTTTCGTACTTGTAAAATTTATATTTAGTGTGGATTTTTCATATTTATTTTGTTTTCCAATCCTTCATATTTATTTTTATTTTCCAATCTTAGAAAGAATAAAAGGAAACGGTTATTCAATTTAGTGAAACTTAGTATATCAAAATTTAATATTACTTTTTGAAAAATATCCATAATTATGTTATATGATTTGGTATAAATCTTTATATTATTGAATTCATGTATTTAATTTATTTAGTCGTATTATAATTTAATAAATATATTAACTTATGACATGAGAAGAGATACTGTGAAAATAATAGAATTGAAAAAAAAAAAAAAAAAATATATATATATATATATATATATATATATATATATATATATATATATATATATATATATATTCATTCACCATCACACATGGCACACGTTTTAAATATAAGAATAAGCATGCATTCTCTAAACGCTGATAAATATTTTTATATTTTTCAAAATAAATCTCAATGTACTTAAAATATAATTTATTCCTTCCATACAAATTAATCAGAGGGTTAATGTTTTTAGTTCCAGACTTTGATTTGAAATTGAAATTCGTTTTTGTCTGAAACACTTTGATATATTTTGGTCTCTAAACTTTAGAAATGAATGAATATAGTCATTTTAACCCAATTATGTTAACTTTTGTTGACATGTCAGACGCTTTTCATATTAGTATTGGATTTTTTTTACATTGTTTGACACATCCTTGATTCAATATTTACTGAGAAATATGTTTGACATTTCAAAAAAAGTTAACATAATTGTGTTAAAAGGACTATATTCATTTATTTTTAAAATTTAAGAATCAAAATATATTGAAGCTTCGGACAGAGACAAATTTTAATTTTAGGTCAAAATTTAGGAATAAAAATTTACTTAACCCTTACCTTGTGTTTGGATGGAGCATTTCAATAATGCTTAGAAATTGAAATGCTTTGTATTTGAATTGCTTGTAATTAAATTCCATTCATTTTTTAAATAACTTGTTTGAATAAGGAAATTAAAATACCTTACATTTCAATTTCTTGTTTGAAAAAAAAATTGAATTTATTGTGAGATAAAATTTAATTTTAACAATATTTATTTTACGCTTAATTATGTTTTGAGTTCATGATAAATTTGGAAACATGCTCGACAACCCAGATGGGTCGGGCAGACCCAACTACGCAACCAGATTGGTTAGACCCGACGACACACCCGAGCTGGACCGACTGGGAAGCCCCGAGAGGCTGGGTGGCCCGATGATCTAGAGGCCTAACGGCCCATACTGCACGATTGTGCAGTCAAGTTCGTCAATATGGCCTAGTCCAACCCATCTAGGTCATTGGCCCAATGCTCTAGACGGGTCCGACGACCCGAACAGGCCCAACAACCTAGACGGGCTCGAAGACATGGACGAGCCCGACAATCCGGAGGGGGCCGAATACCCAGATTGGTTCGACGACCCGGACGCGCCCGTACACCCAGACGGGCCCGAAGACCTGGGGGGTCCGACGACTAGGATGGGCCCGAGGACCTGAACCGGCCCGACAACCTGGATGAGCCCAACGACTTGGACACGTCCGACGACGCGGACATGCCCGACGACCTAGACGGGCCCGAGATTCGAACGACCCAAAAACTCGTACGAGCCCATTCAAACCGTCAGGTCCGTCCGGGTTGTCGAGACCGTCCGAATAGTCTGGCCCGTACGAGTCGTCGGGCCTGTTTGTATCGTCGGGACCATTCGGGTCATCGTTCCTGTCCGGGTCCTCGGGCCCATCGGGCTTGTTCGGGTCGTCGGGCATGTCCACGTTGTCCAGCACTTCCGGGTCGTCGGGCATGTCCGAGTCGTTGGGCCCAATGATTTGGAAGGGCCAGTTTGGGTCGTCGGGCTCGTTTGGGTCGTCGAGTCCGTCCAGGTCGTCGGGCTCGTTCAGGTTGTCTTGTCCGTCTAGGTTAGGCCCGTCCGGGTCATCGGGCCTGTCTGGATCGTCAAGTGCGTCTAGGTCATCGGGCATGTCCGGGTTGTCGGGCCCATCCGGGTCGTTGGGCCCGTTTGGGTCGTCGGGCCCGTTTGGGTCGTCGGGCCCGTCTGGGTCGTCGGACCTGTCCGGGGCTTCGGGCTCGTCCAGGTCATCGGGCACATTCGGGGAGTAACTTTTCTAGATCATCGGACCCGTCCATTTCGTCGTCCCGTCTAGGTCGTCGGGCATGTCCGTGTCGTCGGGCCCATCCGAGTCGTCGGGCTTGTTCGGGTCGTCGGGTTCGTCCGGGTTGTCGGGCACGTTCAGGCCGTCGGGTATTTCTGAGTCGTCGTGCTCGTCCGGATCGTCTAGAATGTGAGGTTGAGTGAGAAGAATTTTAAATTCCACCTATTTTGATGGTATTTGAATTTCTACTAGTTTAGCTAATTAAAATCCTTCAAAAAAATTCTTGTATTTTGAAATGCTTTTTAATTTCTCTATCCAAACAAAACATTTCATTACAAAAAAATCTAAATTTTTCAAAAAATAAATTGCTTCACTAAAATACTATATCCAAACACACTCTTAATTAAACTATAATGATAACATATCAAAAGTTAAATCAACGATTATACTTTCTAGGGTTAAATATGTTTTTGGTCCTTCAAGTTTGAACGAAATTTGGGTTTAGTCCCTCATCAAAACTTTTGACCAATTTAGTCCTTCATCTTCCAAAATGCATGAATTTAGTCCTTTTAACCAAATTTTGTTAAGTTTATCTGACATTTCAAGCGTATTTCATGATACTATTTAAATTATTTATACTGTTTGACACATTTTTGCTTCAATGTTAACTTAAATACTATCATGAAATGCGCTCGAAACATTATATAAACTTAACAAAATTTGGTTAAAAGGACTAAATTCACACATTTTGAAAGATGAAGGACTAAATTGGTCAAAAATTTTAATCAGAGACTAATTTCAAATTTCGCTGAAATTTAAGAGACAAAAACATATTTAACCCTACTTTCTAATTTATAAAACAGTTTTCAAGATTGAATCTCAACGGTCGTAATACAACTTTTAACTCACGTGTCATTTCAAACGTTTCGCTCATGACAAGTGTCTCCCATATTAAATTTCCATGACAAAAATGTTTGAAACAGTAAATATCATTATTTTATTTTATTTAGTTAATATTTTAAAAGAAAAAAAAGGGTCTCCATCTTGCTTTTCTGTCCCTCGCAAAATTCGTGGGTAATAAAAAAATGAAACACAGAATCAAACAAATGTTGACTCTCTGTACAAGTGAACACTTTATCTAAGCACAACCCTGGTACAACAATGGAAGAGCTAACAACAATGGGTGTCCCTCTTAGATTCTTGTTCCTTCTCTCTCTCACTCTCTTCTCCACACTCCCAACCCATCTTCAAGCATCGTTCTCTCACGAATCCCACATCGAACTTCCATCAGAAACTCACCGTTCTTCGCAGAAACAGACTCACCTTCATTTCTTCTACCATGATCTTCGAAGCGCCAAGAACCCCTCCATTGTGCAGATCGTGGCCACCCCCAAGAACGTCCCCAACGGCTTCGGCTCCACTTTCGTCATGGACGATCCCATGACGGAAGGCCCGGACCTCAGCTCCAAGCCCGTTGGGAGGGCCCAGGGGCTTTTTGGCCTGGCCTCTCTCAACGACCTGGGCATGTTCATGCTCATCAATTTCGCTTTCACGGAAGGGGACTACGCCGGAAGCTCCTTGAGCATGCTCGGCCGGAACCCCATATCGGAGCAGAACAGAGAGATGCCCATCGTCGGTGGCACCGGCGTGTTCAGGTTCGCCACTGGCTATGCTATAGCCAACAGTGTCGATCAAATTTCTACCCCCGAGCATTTTGTGGTGGAGTACAATGTCACTGTGCGCCATGGTTAATGTCGTGTACCAGACCTTTTCTGGGTTTCTGGCTTCATCTTTCACCTCTCGCTTGCATCTACGATTCATCTAGAAAAAAAAAAAAACAACAGAAAATACTGGTCTTTTTATTACCGGTACTGTAGTTACTCTTTGGTTAGGTACTGGAACAACACCACTTATTCAGAAATATCAGTTGCTTGTTTGAACTTGGGAGTTTTTTGGATTCACTTTTGAACTATTAGATCTGTGTTTCATATATAAAAGAAAAAACTACTAAAAACAGACCATTCAATATGCATAAGAGAACTAGTTGTTCAAACAATCCAATCCAAGAAGCATGTGACCATTCAATGTGGTTTGCTTCGCCGTCATAGAATTGCTTAAATCAAAAGGACTAACACCAAACATCCAAATTTATAGATAAAAGTAGATACAAATTACACTATCGTGTAAGGGATAACTGAACCCAATATAGTTTATGCCCTATCAGATGTGCATGGCACTGCCATACCCTTTCTTACATAACCATGTTATTCATCTTCTGAACTGTCCATGCTGACACAGAAAAGAGAGGTTTATCATTCCAGCATACAAACAAACAATTATTCTCTGGACAAAGTCTGTATCCATTTCCATATCCATGCAACTGTTTTGATGCTTGCATGATCCCATGATGGCTGATATGTCTCTTCCCAAACCCGGCCATTTCTAGCTTTGGGATCCAAGTCTCAAGTTTCTCATGCCTCTCCTTTCTCTCAACTCCTTCACCTGCAACAATGTTCTTTATTTCTTGCCCCAGTAGAGTCCTTTCCATGATGTTTCTCTGTACTAGTGTTGTTGAAACAGTTGATTCCAAACAGTTGAACAATGCACCGTAAAAGTCCAATGCTTTGTCAACCCTTTCTGTCAAAGAGCCATTCACATTGGATTCTTGTTCAGTAACCACCATCACTCTAGGTTGGAGTTTCCACAGGCCCTTTAGAAAGTGCATCATCTTGGTTGAAGTAGAACACAGAGGAAGTTGTAACAACGATGATTCAGAACTGGGGTAGGTCTTTTGTTTCCCAAGCATCTCAGCAAATGTCCTTTGATGCATTGGTTCTTCCTGCGAGCTCCTGATGCAGACCACTGCATCATCAGTGGCCAGAAGAGTGTGCAGCTGAAGCACTGAGCTGATTGCAAGAGCCTCTCCTTTCTGCACAGGCAATTCTTCAAGGTCGAGATTCTCCAAACTGCTTACAATAGCATTGAATTCGAGTTTGAAGTTTAAACTTTTAGCTTCTACTCTTAGTTGAGTGTCCACTTGCTCTAGAATTTCCCTCTTCTCATGTATGCCTGTGATTTTCAGAACTGAGGGGCTCCTCAGGCTTTCTTTTAATCTATGCAAAAGATAAATCCACTGAGCAGCATCAGATGCACAGAGATCAATGACATGGATCACTTCTTCTCCTTCAACAGCTTCAGCAATGGCATGACTTGTGATTACATATGCAGTCTTTAAAAATGGATACAGGTCATAGAATGTCTTCTTGACAAGTTGTTCTTCCGAGGTTGACATTGTCTTTGACAAATTGACAGCTTTAGGTACTCCCTGCAAATTTTTCAGAACTTGGAAAGCTAAACCCTCACTAACATAGGTGGCTACCCTTTGCATTGCATCACCATAAGGGGATGCAATGTGAGCAATATAGTCCAGTCCAGTATCTGCATTCATGATGCTTCCTGATTCAATAAACTTGGCACATGCATTAAGAATACGGGCCAGGTATTTATCCCTATCTTCCCCATTCATATCTTTGAGCCACGGGTATGGTGAATCTAACATATAAGAGATAGATTTTTGTAACACATTATTACTATGTAAAATGTTGTAAGTTCGTAGAAAAACAAGGTTACATGGGATATGTAAAAAGTTGTACTCTGTAGAGAGAGTATATTACCTGTGTCCATAAGTTTGTCGTTGGGCAGCCAAAAGACAATGTACACCACCAAGCAACTTCTCTAGTTCTCACTACATTGCCAATCCTATTGCAGAACACAGATGAACATTCCGAGAGCATTTGAAGTACCTAGGAGTGCAAGTAAAGCTTCACAGAGAATATGATCTTGGGTTTTATGGGTTAAGCAAACCAGTAGAAGTTAAAATTCTTGTCATGAACGACATCTGCATCAAGTTAGGAACAATGAAAAGAGTTGTTCTTGTCACCATTGATTTCGACCATAATTGGTTGCTTCACCCAATAAGATGAGCATTTAGCTGGACAAATCGGGTGTCTAAGTCCAATTCAAGTACAATCCAACAATGTCTAAACGGTTCCTTGCGTCGTAGTGTCTTAGTGTCCTCCAAACCAGTATTGTTTAGCTGCATATAAAAGGTTATCTAGTAGTCACAGATAAGGACATTGTTAGAAGAAGTTTGTTTGCAAAGGAAACAAACATGGTGTCTCTATTACTCCCTAGTTTATGGAGCGAGAATGAGACAACTCCTAAGAGACCAAATGTAGATAAAATATAATATGTTGATTTATGTAAAAATGTTCTAGCACCGTTTCTCAATGGTATAAATTTTATCTTTAGGATAAACATAGGTTTTGTATAATATACCACAAGGGAGCAGTATTCAAACAAAGTTGCCTTGTGTTTTGAGATACACGACCTTCTTATGTAAAACTAAAGTCATCAACTATAGGTCTAAACAATGCTATATATGCTGAAGGAGAAAGCAAGGCTTAATGTCTTGTAATTTTCCTATATGGACATGGAAATCTACTAAAGTATATGCAATGTAACCGCATAAAAGCAAGAGTCCTTTCCAAAGCAATGCTGAAGATGATGAGTATTTCACGAGATTATGGATATGTGAATCGGTTAAATCTAGGTACCAAGTAGGGTCAAAACATGGAATAGGAACAAAAAGTGGGGTTCTAGATAATAACTACTATATTGATATTTTTGAAGCATTTGGGTCATAAGAGATGTTGATGAATAAGATGTCTTGTCATATAAAATATCCATCGCATCCAAAGTATTGTTTATATTGGAACTCAAACCTTCTTATCCTTCAAGGATTGAAGGAGAAGGTTAATTTAAATTGTCTTTGGTTTCGATCTCGATTTCTAAGCGTTGTGGGATTATTGAGATACGGAACATTGGCATTGTCTGTGGACCTGATGCCTGAACATTTTCTCAATGGACTTGATATCTGAATATTGATGTCGTATGTGAGAGCGAAAACTCCCTTAGCCTTCGATTGGGATTGTTCCGATACAAGTTGCCTTTAAAATGATGCATTCATGTCATCTAATTGTCAAAGAGTAGCTTTATATTTAAACCAAAGCATTCAAACACTAATTACCAGTGCGCATTGTCTAGCTGGTGTTATTTCTGGGTACTGATATTACTGAAAGAGATACAAACCAAGAGCAGTGATATAAACAAATTTTGTTGGCATATTAGCCCAGGTGAGAATTAAAAGTGAATATTTTACTGAAATGAATTGATATTAACATCAACAGGAATACAAGATGGATTTGTTGTTTGGCTGTTCCAAATCATCAGCAGCAGCTCTAGAGAACAAAAACGTAAAACCCTTTATACATATAAACAATTAAAAACCTTAAAAAGAAAGAAAGATGAAAATAAAAACCCATCCACCTTCTTGTCTTGTTGATTCCTTCATTTTAGACCTCTTGAAATCCATGGCAATGCAAATCCAGCGCACATATATATGAACAATTCATCTCCTAAAACTCCAAGCAGATACAGAAAACAATGGTCTATCGCTCCAGCAAACAAGCAAACAATCATTCTCTTCTCTAAATTTGTATTTATTACTATATCTCTGCAACAGATTCTTTGCTTCAATCCTCCCATTGTAGCTCAATGGCACCTTCACAAAACCAGCCATTTCAAGCCTTGGAATCCATTTTTCAAGTTTCTCATGTCTTTCCTTTCTCTCAACTCCCTCACAAGCAATGATATTTTTTATCTGCTCTCCAAAAAGCATCCTCTCAAGTTTTTGCCTCTCAACTGAAGTTCTCATCACGGTGGAGTCCAAGCAGTCAAACAATGCACTGTAAAAGTACAATGCTCTATCAACTCTCTCCATCAAATTTGATCCATTCAGATTTGATTCTTGCTCAGTCACCACTAAAAGTTTTGGATTCAGCTTTCTCATGGCCTTCAGAAGATTCCCCATCTTAGGTGAGGCACCAAAGGAAAGAGGTGACAATGCAGAATCAGGACTCAATATATATGCATTGATCATATCTCTCTCAAGCCACTCTGCAAAAGTCCTTTGGCCCAAATGCACTGCTCTCTGCAGATTCATGGATGCTGCTGCCACTGCTGGTGAGATTCTTCCACCCATGTCATCATCAGTGGAAAGAAGCAGATGCAGCTGAAGAACAGAAGTTATTGCAACTGCATCTCCAGTTTTAACAGGTAACTTCTCAAAGTCAACATCTTCCACTTTGCTAACAACTGGGTAGAACTGCAAAGGAAAATCCAACTTCCCAGCTTCTGATGTCACATGAAAGTTCACCTGCTCCAACACTTCTTTCGATTCATTGATGCCTGTGATTTTCAGATGGGGTGGACCTCCACGACGGTTTTTGAAAGTGAGTAGAAGATCTATCCATTGAGCTGGCTCACAACAATGAAGATCAATGATGTGAACCACTTTTTCACATTCCATTGCCTCCACAATGGCTTGGTTTGTGATGAGGTATGAGAACTTCAAAAAGGGACACAGCTCGTAGAAGCATTTCTCAGCAAGGATATCGTCTTGAGAGAGTGATGTTTTTGAGGGACTGATAGATTTATACACACCTGGTAAATGTTTTATTATCCTGTGTGCAAGTGCTACACTGAAATAACTCACCATTCTTTGCACTGCATTGCCATCAGGAGATGAAATCTGAGATATGTACTCAAGCCCAATATCTGCATTCTTGATGCTTCCTGATGCAACACATTTGGCACAGTCAATAAGAAGGCTTATTGGATTTAATCCCTGGGAATCCAATCTCAACTCCCTCAACCACTGGCATGGTGAACCTGTTCAATCCATAGTAGTTGGAATCAGCATAAGTAAGACCCTTAAAAGCAAAATTCTTACTATAAAAAAGTCATCAACTTCATGGGGTAATTATTTCTGCTCTTTCATCAAACTCACACTGTGTAGAAGAGAAGTTAGTTGAAGAGAAGAAAAGTATATTTTTCATATGGAAAAGTAAACAGTAATAATAATGCCTGCCTAGATATCTATCTCATATTGAGTAATTGATCAACTTATCATGCACCAAATTGGTTACTTATTTATTTCTGTTAGTTCAGAATTTCACTTCAATTTTGGTGACTTCAGTATTACACTTCTAACAACAGTGTTATGCTCTGGATTTCTTTCCATTACTTCTGAAATGCTTAAAACTTTCAAACAACTATTTAACTATCACATCGTTAGGAGAACCAAGTGAAGCATATGAACAGTTTCAACTTTCTTTCTATTGTTTTCTGTTCTCAATGCAGCATTCTTTTTAGCCATGAAAGCAAAAAAAAAAAAAATCATTACCTGAGTCCATAAGGTGAAACCTGGACAGAAAATCAATAGTCACACCACCAACTGCAAATTAATAACAGTTAATTTGCAACTAAACCAAAAATCCAAAACTGTTACCCGGCTAGTTGCAAAGCTCTGAAGTGTTTGTTATGAGGGGTTTTATAAGAAAGTTTTGTCTTTGAAGAGTTTCTGAAGAATGAAGAATGGACAAGAAAAGGGGTTGATAATGTCACCTCTGATTTGTCATTCTTCTGGTGCAGCAAGGAATATGCAGTTTCTGAATTTCTGGGTCCTCTCTACCTAGATTTGTCTCTTTGTAGAGTACAACATTTTAGTGCTGGCCAAAAACAGGTATCATTGTCAGAAACAAGCATGTCCAAACAGGGCATAGTTGTTCCATAGTGGTTGATGATGAGGATAGCAAGGAAAACCTTAGGAAGATCCTCCAAAACATAATTGGATTCATGTTGAAAGCTAAAACCTCCACTTGGTGACTTCTCCTTGGATAGAGGACAGAACAAACAAGTCAATACCTGAGTTTGAGAGGAAACTGTGTTAAGTTTTTCTTTCAGTTGAATTATTTATTGTTTGGATGTGTTTTTTTTCATCAAAACATAAGCTGGATTTGTCTTATATGTTTTTGTTTGTGAGTCTAATATAAGTGTTCAACTTTGCTAGTCATGTTCATGTATTTAATAGGTTTTTAACTGCCGCAACAGATAAAAGCAGAAATAAGAGAAAAACAAACGGACGCAGTAAAAGATTTTCTGCTGCTGCAGAAACATTCATTATAATTTTCTCTTTTAATTTCTGAGCTGTGATTTTAATTTTATGATTCCCAATTTTAACTAATTTATAATTACTTTAATTCTCAAATTTACATTTATCCATGATACCTTAAATAAAAAATATCAGGTCTAAAGTTTCATCTGATCAAAATGAAATATATGTAAAATTGAATATTGGATAAAACTGTGACTTTTTTAAAATATGAAGCCTAAACTTGCAGGAAAAAAAAAAATAGAGAAATCAAGAGACAATGTTATGAATAAAAAATGTAACAAAAAACAAAAAATTGCAACATTTGGTGCTAAAACATAATTTAAATCGAAGAAACAATGCTAAAAAGTATATATGCTCACCACTCATTATTCAAGAGAATTTTGAGTGAAGTTCAGGTGCAATATTATCATAATTAAATATAGACCTACTGACTGTAGAAGCATTTGATTTGAAGATAATAATTAATAATAACATGATATGCGAAAAAGTTAAGAAAAAACAGAGATAGTTCTCTTTTTCATAATCTATCATTTTCATGTAATTAACATTTCGTTCTATTTCTTTAAAATAATTTTTCATATACCATCTCCATTGACTCTCATAATGACAATATTTTATTTTATATTAAGTATTAATTTTTCATAACTTGCTCAATCTCAATAAATTTAAATTATAGTTATTTTAAATTGAAAATGAAAATGTGTGTAAGGCATGCATGGCTTTTCATAAATTATAATTGAAATTAAAATCAATATAAGACAAAAATATTTTTTATTTTTGCACTATTCGTTATCTAGTGGACATTATTATAGTAATGCTTAGGAAATTAAAAAGTTAAAAAATTAAAACTAAACAAATTTCACATGGAAGTTATAAACATGATTAACTTTTCCTAAACTTCTTTTAAAATACATCACTAATACAATATAACATGTGAATGAGATTAACACAACATATATCAACAATCATATACATTCTGAATATATCTATTAAAAAAAGTAAAATTATAATAAAAAAATATCAAAGACTAAAGTAAAATATATGTGGATAAAAGTAACTACTAAATTAACAACGTATACAAGTACAAGTTACGATGACGACTTGTATATTAAATGCGAAATTAGGATAATTTATCCTACGATAAGCTGAATCCTACCATTTTATAAATTTAATGTAAAATAATAAATGAAAAACTTTTATATTTATGAATTTAAATTTTAATATATAAATGAGTAATTTTTAAATATTAAAACTAAACATTCTTTTAAACAATGGAGGGTTAAATATGTTTTTGGTCCCTTAACTTGTAGTGAAAATTTGAATTAGTCTCTCTTTAAAATTTTAGACTAAATTTAGTCTCCCAAATTTAGTCCCTCACTTTTCATGGTAGTATTTGAGTTATTTACATCATTTGACTTATTTTTACTTCAATATTAGCTGAGAAACGTGTATAAAACGTGAAATTAACTTAACAAAATCTTGTTAAAAAAACTAAATTTACACAATTTTTAAAAATAAATGACTAAATTGGTTTAAAGTTTCGAAAAAGAATTAATTTCAATTTTTACTAAAAGTTAAAAAGAAAAAAATATATTTAACCCGATAATGAATGAGGATTTGTGTTAATTTTATATAGTAAAGTAACTTTATTTTGTTGAACCGGAAATATCTTGACATCGGGTGTTTCGGAATATAATTTTAAAGAATTGGGTGTCCTAAATATAATTTTAAATATCTACCTAAACGCTAAATTCGAAATGTAGCTTTTATATTTTTCGGATTCAGTATTTAGAAAGATATTTTTTGGAAATATCTTTTAAACACCGAAAAATAATAAAAATAAAGAGATGGGGAGAATTTTATTACAATTTAATAAGGGGTACTGGTGCAGAAAGAAATAGCCCGTATGCACCTTACAGCAACAACGAGCTTCGAACCATAATATAACTTTTGCTGGAATGAAACAAAGTAGGCCTGGATGTTGTTTCTTCTTGCACCTCATCAAATACATGAATTTACAGATTTTATTTTAAAATAATGCATCTAAATCATGCAATTGAATAGGTATCTTTTCATATCCCCATGAGCTCCATTAGTACACTTAATAATTGTTCATACGATTTAAAAAAACAAAATAAATACTTACAATTGACAGTTTTTAAAAGATCAAATTAAAAGTTTATAGAACATTAATTAATTATTTTGCGTATCTTAAACTTGCTAAAGTCATGAGTGCATTCATTGATTTTGTATAATGTCAATAGAGCACAATCAGTTAAACCAATCACCTCACTTCAGTGATACATGTGAAAGGTATTATCAAAGTCCAGAATCCAGATCCTTTGTTAAGTTTTTTTGATACTATTATCTTTTGAATACTAAAATACACTATATTAATACTTCAAAAATATTTTTAATATATTTTAAAATTTTGAAATCAGTGTGGCCATCAACATATTTAAAAGACATAGTTAAAAAACAACACAAAAAATTCAACAGAAAATCTAAATTCATATTTCCATTTCTATTAGTCACACCAAGCTTAATCATATTTAATAATTTTGAAGGAATTAAAAAAGCACTGTTCTTTTTGCAGGCCTAAAGCAAGAGGGACTAAATATATTTAATTTAATTAATAATATTAATCATAGTTATGTGATAAAAAACAATTAACTCCTATGCAACATATATACGGGAATATTTTCTTTACAAAATATACAAAATTGCTGGCAAACTAAACCTCGGTTACAGTGCCAACAATTTTACAAACATGTTATTCAATGAGAAGTGATGGAGTACACAAAAATATGGTATCCAAAAATCCAACTTTAAGGGAGAATGAATGTAATGCAAGTTAGGTGCCCCAAATGAACTGAAAAATGTTCCTACTGGCAATTGCATTGATCATGTTGTTACTCTGTTTTCGAAGCATCTCCTCCTGGGCACGACCATCACCGTCCTAAACAAATCAAACAATTAGAACGGATAAAATTAGAAGCGGAAGGGAGCAGAAGTTAGTGACAGAGCTGCTAAGAATGTGCTGAAAGAACGCCATAAACACTCTATCAGCTTTTAAGAAATAGAGCCGGATCCAGATCCATGATTCTGGAAATTCCAGCTTTATCATATCCATACTACTGAGTAGTGAATACTGATATACTTGGAATCAAAATTCATTACTTTGAGTTCTACTTTAGATAAATCGAATTTCTCACCACTTATGCCAGTATTGTGTACAAACTTGTGAAACAAGAATGTTACCCAAAGTGCACTATTTAATTCAAATTCAATTCAAAAGCTACCAAAGATTGTCCAAATCCTAGTTATTAAACCAAAAAGTTGGACATAAGTGGTTAATGTGTTGAACACAAATTTAATTTTTCGGACTCTGCCCAAGTTCACTCTTTGGCGGAAACATTACATGATTAGGTTTTACTTATCTCCTGATCAAGCAGTTTAAAGTGAAACCTTGGGACACCGATGGACCATATCCATGGACCAAAAAGTCCTAATCATAAAACATGATATATTATATGGGTAGAGTAGTGTGTATTGCATCCAAAAACCTTCACTCTATACAAATTTTTGCAGGTAAACCATCCAGTCCAGTCTGAATTAAATTGTCATTCCTAAACAATTGACTTCCTAGAAGGAGAAAGAAATGAGGACTCACGAGTAGTGAGTATGCACGGGCAAGAGAGAAAAGTGTAGGGAACAGATCCAACACAGCCATGGCAATCTCTTCTGTAACTTGTGGGACCTGCATTTGCAAATTCCAAAATGTTTTGAATAAAAATAGTAATTATAGGATGAAAATCATGGGTATTAGAGTTATCACATCCAATTTTACAAGTAATTGCAATTCATTACGTAAAACAAAGGTTAACAACAAATATGTTGCTCAGTGGAATTGCACAAGACCAAAAGCAACCGTGTCATCCAGCCAGTTCTTGGTCATATTTCAATACACCGTCAAAGTAAAATTTGAGGATCTATAGAAAAAGGAATACAGTTTCTCCAAGTATTAATGAGCAATGATCCAAAAAGAAAACAGAACTCGATTTAAGCTGCGCTATGAGTTCTGAAAATTACCAGTAAATAGCATTTGAAAGCAAAATTACACCCGAAGGTGGTGTAGATGTGTTATTACTTGCAAATTAAAAAGGTACTCAAGGTCAATGGATTCATTTCGTTAGACAAATTAAACAATCAATAGGAAAACAGTTCAAATTAAATTTTTAAATTGTTAGTACCTGCATAAGCTGGATGGCAAATACATCACTAACTGTTGTTTTCTCAACGTCTTGACACCTTTTGATAAATTCATCAAAAGGAGGACATGTCCCAGACCATTTAACATTGTCTACAAGAACTTCTGACTTGTAATATTGAGAAATTGCTTGGGTAAGATAACCATACTTCTTTAGAGTGTCACCTAAGCCAGTTGTTCTCTGTACATCAAATCCCTCCAGAACCTCTGTTGTAAAACAACTGTACAAGGTAGGATTACAAAGTCTGAAAGGCGATCATTTTGACGTGAACATAAATTGCTAATGTTTTTGAGCTTTTAAAGATATAGGCAAACAATTTGAGTAAGCTTCACTCGAGAAAAATCAAGCAACCCATTCCCATCACTCTGCTACATAAACCTCATGAAATGGAATCACCACAACAAAACCCACCACACCACTAAATAAACAACAAAAATCAATGGAAAATTTCAGGAATAGATGGTTGTTCACTCGCTTGCACCAATCAAAAAGTCAGAAATGACATTTTCAATTATCAATGATAAAATACGTACGCAGTTTTTATGCTCTCAGCAGCTTCAGAAGAATTTGGGTCACCCTCCACAAGATATATCAGCTTCTTCAACCCACACCTCTAAAAATGTGCAATTAAAACGAGAAATGGGGGATGAAGAAGCTATGTCAGTATAGCATGCTTTTAAATTATACATCTGAATAAATTAGGAATAACATGAACATATTCCAAGGAGAAAAGCATAGATCAAACAACACGATTTCTTCACAGCAATAACGTGCCACATTCTTCACCAGTGATATCAAATAACAAAATAAAAAAGGAAATGGTGCAACACAACTAAAGTTTCAACTGTTGTAATGATTCAGTAAGAGTGATGTAATTCCTCGACATCATGCCAAAGAATAGAATGTATGACGTTACCAGCCATAGGGTGATATTTCTACCCAAATTCTACAACCAAACATCCATCACTTTGTTTTTAAAAAAAAAAATGTAGGAAAAGAAAGCAAAAGATGTAGAACCATTAGTCTGTGACCAAGTCTGTGACCAGTATATGCTTGCCATCACAAGTTCAAACAAAATTGACAAGTAATAATTACCAGAAGTCTTAACTTTTGATCCTTATAGCGGCTATCCCGGATGGAACTGCGTAGATCATCGATTTTCTTCCTCTCAACAATAAAATCCAACACATATTCGCTGTCAAGAGTCTTATGGCGTGCTATCCAAATCCCATCTCCAACTGGCAATCGTCGAACCTGTATACGAATCAACTAGATGATTTTCTTCATCTTCTAAATAGCATGTCAAAATGCATCTTTCATCCACTCAGGAGAGAGAAAGAATAATAAGTAAAATGAATAGAGATTATCTCATAAGCCAAAATCAACTTATGCAGTGAACTTTTAAAAAAGCTCTTTCATCTAACATTTCCTGAACGTAAAGTGCATAAGTTGATTTTAGCTTATAGGAGGAGTTCAATTCATTTTACTTTCCTATTTTTTTCTCATTAGTATTTATGGAGAACTTTATCAAAACAAAGACCAAAAAGGAAGTTAATGATAAAATAATAAAAAATCAACACTGAATATCGGAAATATTATACAATAACAAAGGATAAACTAACAAAGGCCAAGATAGATCTTTTAGAATAGGCTGAATGTTGGTGTGATAGCTATTGTCATAGTGCAGTAAATTACTTCACTTTTTAGTTAGTGAATAGTAGACCACCTCCGTCAATTGTGACCTTGGTAGCTTTGGTGGATTGAAATGATGCTCTGGGAAAGCTGATGTTTCATTGAATAGGAGCACAGTAAAATCTATGTATGGAAATGGTCCCCAGGATTATTGTAGGAAATAGAAAGTGTCAAAAGTGTAACAGGTTAGTCGGTTCGTTATTCTTTTCTGCTATCTGGTTTCCTGTAATTCCTATATATAGGTTTTGTGCAAAAGGGGAATTTTTCGAATTGAGATTACCGGTCATAGTCCAATGTAAAAGGAGAAAGCACCTTTGGAGGTATACTTGAATATATTGGAGTTAAGGTGATTCTTTTAGCAATAAAAAAGTATATTCATAATTTCTTTTACCTGTCTGGGTGTTAATTTTTTGGAATAGGAACTATTATCAATATTCCAAGAAAAAGGAACCTAATAGCCACAGGAAGTCTTACAATATCCAGTAATGAGATTGGTAATATGTGAAAAGAAGAAGGTTCTATGCCTCCTCCAACACTCTAAGCTAGCTGCTAGCTATGATACCTTATTTGGTGATCAAACAGATTGGTTCTAAGCATTTTAACTCCAGCTCCCTCTCATGCTCATATAAATCCTGTTTTTAAAGTATATCAACTTGACAAGACAGCAGGAAATTATCACTTGGAGACTGACCTTCCCATGGACTAGCAGGAGGACGCAATTACCTATTCTCCTCTTAAGGATCTGGTGGCTCAATCAATTACTGAGCAGGGAGTGCAGGAGGAAAAGGTTCTATTCAGCAGCAAGACCGGATTGCAGAAGCTACTTCGAAGGATTGTAACCGCTTATAGCCAACTCTTCAGTAGATGGTATTGCCAGACGAGCACATGTCAATAGTTAATGAAGAGAATAAGGTCAGGAGGGTTTATTCTAGGAGGAATAAACAATGGTAGGTGGTTATAATTATGAGTTAGTTACAAGGGTTTTTATTAGAAGATTAATAAATAATTCACAATTAGTTTTATTTGGAGATATATGAGGTTAATGAATCAGTTAAAAGAGATTGCATTTGGAGTTAAATGTGGGAAGTTGTAAAGGCTCTTTAGGAGAAAATAATACCAACTAACTTGTCTCAGTGATAAAGGAACATCCCTTGTAAGAGGACTATGCCCCTTGGGTTCCTTTTCTGTTCATATAAATAGAAGAACCCTTCCTTTCTCATTAATCGACCTATATTTTGTTTTGTTTCCTATTATTCTATTTCCTCTTAAACTGAAAAGCAGCTGCTGAAGGGGGTATATCACTAGGAAAAGCAACAAACAGGTATCCCATTCCCTATACCAAGAGATCATTGCTAACTTAATAGGCATCTGACTCTGAAGTCAAGTTCATGTTCATATTAAAGCAAAATAATACTTACATATGCAAGACCTACGCATGATAGTGACATCTCCCCAAGTGATCACATAGGTCAATGTTAGTTTCCATATAAATATTAGTGTAAACATTCAGTAAGCAATATTTGGGAAACAATAGGATGTATGGAACTACATGTAGACAATTAAGACATCAAACTCACTTCTATTTTAATTTTAAATTGGCTGCAGATATTCTCAATAATTTTCCTGGATCTTGATCTGAAAAAAAAAAACAAAAAATCCATTGGGGTTATTAGCAGCAAGACCAGAGTGATGTAAATATAACATAACTGTACATCAAGACATTAAATGATATCAAAGGTTAAAAAAATAGCCTATAATATGTTGGTAAATGGCAACCCAATGAATTGCATGACAGAATGGCATGATGGAGTGCTTTTACCAGCCAAAGGCATTTTGTGAAGGAGGACTGCTAAGGCAGCTCCATAGGCCACGCCACAGTAGCATGCTTATATGGCAGAATTTTGGCCTTCCACCATTGATAATGCTATACAAATCATATAATATCCTGAGTGAAAATAATAACAGTAGTCATGTTACTAACCCCTGAGTGGCAAATTGTTCCCGATCATCCAATATTAAAATTATGTCATAAGCATCCTCAAATCTCTCCCCCAAGCTCAATGGTGGAACATTTAAAATGTTAATCTTTGATACAAGCTCATCCTTGTTAGGATTTTGCATGGAGTGGTCCTAAGATGTTCATCAAGTACCGATATCAAAATTTGTTTCAAAAACTATAAACAACATCACATGAATGCACAAGCAAAATTTAGATAAACAATGTCCATCCTAACTATCCTTTTAACAAGATATCAGAGTCTATCCTAGATTCATTAAAAGTGCCACTCATCGTCTTATCCACACATCATGTCCAATAGGGTTGGACGTGAGGAAGAGTATTGGGGAAAACCCAAGTCCCACATTAAGGGTTGATAGCTCTAAAATACAATATATAAATATATAAGGCAATTTTCACCTTACAAGTTGATTTTTTAGAGTTGAGTTAGGTCTAAATCCTTTCATAAGAATAATAAAATGCACATGCTACAAACATGAACACATGAGCATATCTTATCGTCTTTAAGATTTACCGTTTATATTTTTACTTATGTCTTAGTTATGCATTATTGAAGATGACGCAACCTAGTTGGTAATGGCTTCAAAAGTGCCACACATGGGTCTGAGAAGGGAATCCATGAGGTCGACACAAGACTATCAACAGAGGAAGTTTTTGGCTAAATAGAAAATCTCAAAATATCTAGAGTTTGGGGTTGGGGTTGGGGGTTGGCTAGAAGAAAGGTGACCGGGTATTTTTGGTTAGCTGAAGATGCAGGAAGGCAGCTAAAAAAGTTTAAAACTAGAACATATAAGCATAAGAAAAAGAACAGGTTTTGAACTGCGAGCAAGGGATAAAAAATTTTCTATTGAAGTGATTTGTACACAAGTCCAAGGCTGGAACACATTGGTAACTATCATCATGCACAGTTGTAGATCATAGAAGAAATAAATAGAAGAAATTGAATGAGATAAGATACACGATGAGAGGACAGTAGTCTTATAATATGAATTTCCAAATTTATATTGGATGTAACAGAGGAATCAAGAAAAATGACCAGAGTTGTGAACTTACGTTCAACTAGGGTCTAACGTGCTTAGTTTGATAAATCAGGGCAAGCAGTTCAACTGAAATACTAAATCAGGGCAATAAGCAGTATCATCTTACTTTTGTTCCACACATGTAATTGCATGACATGTACAGATAAAATGAAATGATATTGATGCAACTATTGAACATCTAAGTTCTAGAGTATTTTGTAATGTAATTCAAAAATGAAAATCTGAACATGATACTTGTTAGTAGTTAATCCTTTTGAAAATTCAAAACAATGTACAAAACCAACAAAATTTGTAATTCAAAACAAAAATATTTCTGATCATTCTGAGAACCACTAATCATTATAATTACACACATTAAGAATCTTTTACTATGTTAGAAAGAGTGCACAATATAAAAAGTATATTAATTTAGTAAATAGATCAAACCATACAGATGAAGAGCAAGCTCTCAAGGGGAAAGGAGGAATATCACGTGAACAAATGTTTGACACATGCCCAATGCAAGATGACTGCACAGCTCTGTTCTCTTTTCCAGTGAAGTCTCTAGACCCTGGTAATTTATGAAATGATTAGTGGAGATGAAAGCTTGCTCAGTGTCATTACGAAAATCTGAGATGGGAAAAGAAATATAGTATATACCCCAATCAAGAAACAATTACCAACATACTTAGAGATTCTGGCTGTGAACCATAGACTTCTTGCTCTCGAAGATGACATAAAACAGCTGGCCACAGAGATGAGACATCTTTATCTGGGTGGATTCTGGAAACTTCAATGAAAGCACTATTAATGTATTCCTTGGAGTAACCCAATTGAGTAAACTGCAAAAGAAACAAATTTAATAATCGAAGATAAAAGTACATTTCAATTATCAGCAAAAGAAAAACCATCTGCAAGTGAACCAAAAAGAGAATAAGAGAAACAAATAAGGATATTTTATTACATTAACTTCATGAACCTCCTTTGAATGAAAAGGGATGAAGCATAAACACAGACGGGACTCATAACAGTAAAGTATAATATTGTCGGATACAGTATACAAGAAATAGCATATCATATAGAGAAACTACAATAGTTTAAAATATCTTGAGATGTGTTTGGTGTCAATACTTGCAATTTTTTATGGATTATCACTTCTGTTGATATTTTTCAAATAAATCATTAGATGAACTTATTATTGTGGAGATGGGCAACCATTTACAACTCATAGTAAAAGGGGTTTTTGAAATCCATATCATGGTAGCACCGCTATAGCACTCAAAAAGCTTCCCACTTTTCTATCTAACAGGAATATTTACAACAAACTTGAAGCTTTAATCTTGAGAGGAAGTACTGCAATATAATATCTAATCAAATTTTAGATGTTTGAGTATGATTAGTTTCCCTATTTTTGCTTTTTCTTCATCATAGGACTATTTGCAATATTTTATTATCATACCATGCCAATGGTGTTATGAGATCCGCATAGCTGACCTCACATAGTAGGATAAAGCTTCCTTATGTTAGAATTATGATTTTTATAAAATTTATAAATAGAGGTTAGTGTTTTAGGTTTTATGAGGAAATAGAACACATAATTTCTACAATATGAATGTGAAGAAACAAAACAAAGCAACAAGGAATTTAATTAAGAGGAAAAATACCCTCCCAAGGCAATCTAGAGGGACATCCATAGGCTTCTTTTGCTGGGTCAATGGTGACAAAACCTCTGATTCCATATCATGACCATTGGGCTCCACATCCAATGAGTTTTGGTTATCCGTATAAGAAGGAATTTCAACAGAAGCTGACTTCTCTACAGATTCTGCCATTCCAGATCTTGCAAGACAGTCACTAGCTGCTTCCTTGCCTTCTTGAGTTAGCATGTACCTGAACACAAAAAAAAAAAAAAAAAAAAAAAAAAAAAAAAAAAAATAAAAGAAAATCATCTATGGGGAATTTTCATTTGAACATATTCATGTTTCATTTACAAATCATACCTCAGAATTTAAAATTGTTTAACAAGAACCGTTCTAACAACTGCTCCTTTTACAATTTAGCATCCACTACATTAAATTTTAGACATACATTAGCATTTCTAGGTACATTAATGAATAGAACATCTTAACTCACAACTACAATGTTCAATGGTAAATGAATCACAAATAAAAGTAATGCCTAAAAGGATTTCGTATGTTACAATACACATGGGTCAATTGCTGAAGCACATTCACAAGGAAAATGAGCTCAAACCTAACTCTCAATAAACACATAAGTAGTTATTGGTTCACAGTACGAAGGTTCTCCTAGCAAGTGGATTTTAATATGTGAAAAATAATTAAAAAGGTTAAAGAAAGATTTATATAAAAACGGTAGCAGTACATTGCAAAAAAACAAAAACTTTGGCACAATGGAAACCCATACTTAGCAGGACAGCTTGACTTCACAACTAATCCCTTAGCTATCAAGGTCTTCATGCAATTCCATCCACTATACCAATCCCGTGAAGAACTTCCAAAATGTCCAGGTTTTCCTTTCCCTTTTTCTGGCCTGGTCATGAATAATGTGCTTCATCAAAAGTTGTATACATTTTCACAAATACTTATCTACTTAAAACACAGAAAAAAGAAACAATAAGCAACTAATCATACCCAATTGGCACTCGAGATAGCCCACTAGCTTCAGCAGCATCAATAAGCTCTTGTTTACGCATAAATTCATTCCCGTTTGAAGTTCCCCTATTAAAAAGTAAGTTAAATATTATAATCTAACAAGTTTTACCATGATAAATTCCAAACATTTTTCACCCAGAAAAAAACATATACATTAGTAGCGCATGTGACTGTATTGTGTATTCATACCTGTAAAGGGTTATCAACAATGCATATGCAACAGAGTTCCTTTGAGGCACATAACGTTTGGTTCCTTTAGTTTTCTTTCCTATAAGATTGGAGAAAAAGGAAAAATTAGACAGAATTCTGCATAAAAAGAAAAAACAAAGTAAAGCCAATTCAAATAACAGAAAAGAAAAACAGATAGCACCAGACATACCCTTTTTAGTCAAATCTTCAGGTTCAGAACCACCACAACCAGTCCCAAAAAAACCCTGCATAAGCCTCAATATCATTTTCCCCACACCCCTTCCAGAAAACAGAAAAGAGTACCATCAGATCAGTACCCTAAGAAACTCAATTTAAACACCCTTCCTTCGTCCTCAAGTATCCTTACTTCACAAACTCACGAATATATACACAGAACCAATCACTAAATATCCAATAACCCCTTTACAATAAAGTTCAAGCCTCCAAGGTCCACAATCAACCTATCAAATTTTGGATACTTTCCAAATTTTAAATTGTAATTGGAGTTTTGTAATACATGACAACATAATAACCTCACACTTATAATTATAAATGTAGTCTATGACATGTTTCTACATATGATATTAAACATAACAACATAACACCGCAAACAACAACAACAAAGTCTCATCTCGCTAGTTAAGGTCACGTGTACATGAATCACAGTATACCATTCGCCTCAGTTAAAGACCAAATCTTCAATGATATAAACATAAAAACATGAAAAGACAAAAATGCACAATTTTTAAACTCCAAAACAAATACGCTGCTTGTCAAAGTGGAACTAAACTCGAATTCCTTAAGCAAGGTCTTCTTCAGTCGAACCTTGGGAACAGAAAGGATGGAACCAACTAAAAGTAGACTAATTTGATTTTCATAATATGCATGTAACTATAATTCTTAAAAGTGTGGCATTACTACGATGAGATGGTATGGGAGAAACAGAAACGTACTTGACTTGAGAGAAATCTTTGATTGTTAGAATGGGGGTTTTGGAGCTACAGACATTGAAGTGAGCCTTAGAAAGGGTCATTTCGAAGTTATCAGAAATGCCTTTGGGTTGCTCCGCCATTTCCTGCCACTTGTTCCACATGTACGCCGCCAGCTCTTGGTTCTCCGGGCACCTCACCTGAGTCCGGTTCTCCATCGGGTTCGGGTTCGGGTTCGGGTTCGGGTTCGGGTTGAAACGAAGGTGAGAGTGGGAATGGTGGCTGTGGCGGGTTTGAAATCGGGCTACCAGGTTACGGTTGCACAACCATGACGCGCCAGGTTATTCTGCGGTTCACTTTTCAAAATCAAAAGTTTGTAACTAGCTGATTCTCAATTCACGCTTCATGTGTTTCTCCTCTTAGGATGGGCTTGGGCTGGAATCATGGGCCCAAATCAATGAAGAATTTGTGGGCAATTGCTTCATACACCTGTAGTGATTAAAATAGCCTTCACCTCTGTTTCAAGAAAACTTAACCCTGGCTAGTCACTTAGGTTACATGAATTGATTCCGCGTGCATTTAATTCCCTGCTTTTTTATCTTAGTTTTCATTCTCTGTTTTTTTTAATCTCAGTTCAGTTTTTTATTCATTAGTTTAATCTTATATTTTCATTTATATTTTGATGAATTGCAATTATATTTGATTATTTTATTGTTAGATTTTTTTTTATTATTTTCTATTTCTACAGTTTATTCGTTTTTGTTTACAATTTTCAAGATTCAGTTCCATTATGTCCCTCGATCCTAATATGTGCAAGAAATATATTATATAATGAACTTTGCTTGGATGTGTTCACAAGATTGGACCTAGATTAGCCTCTATACTATACTTTTTAGAGGTGACTTAGTTTTGTTTGAAAAACTTGATGCAACTTGAGCTAATAATTTTCACAACTATAAGTGCCCTAAAAAGAAGGGAACTGACCTTCACTATATATTTGTTTTGAAAGCTAATGAGTTTAGGTGGAATTGAACTCAACAAATGGTGAGGTTAGAGGAGAGGATTGAGAAAGATGCTGAACCAAAATAAATTTAAGAATAAATTCTTAGAGAATTTCTTTTATAGAGCATATATAGATTGTTGAACTTATAGGTTTAAACATAAGCTATATATACAAGTTAGTGAAATGAAATTATAAAATACTTTTAATTTAATCAAATAACTTATGAATTAATTAAGCGTCATGCTAAATTTTGTGAGAAAGGTATTGTATACCAATATGGTCAATGTTGATTTTTTGATTTTATACTTTTAGGCATTAATCGTTTATATATAACAGCCTATATATAGTAAGA
>Ga0214542_1004086_pt1 | contig 29180 bp, 28 predicted proteins | sample CNSS1metaG_FD_160096 | JGI IMG/M metagenome (GOLD analysis project Ga0214542, IMG submission 160096) | Root nodule microbial communities from cowpea collected in UCLA plant growth center, Los Angeles, California, USA - CNSS1 | ecosystem: Host-associated > Plants > Roots > Nodule | place: USA...
TACTTTGGTTAAAAGTGAGAACGCCAACAAATTAATTGAGACTTTACATTGATTAATTTGTAAATCTACAACAATAATTAATTGAGCAATAATCTTTAGATAACCGATGATGAATCTATTTTGAAAAGGCAATGGAATCAATCTATTTTCTTTACTATTGTTTTTATCCCTTTTTATCTTTTCTATTTCTTCCTTATTTATCTTAATCCTTCTATATTTTATTATTTTTTTTACTAACTCATTTGTATAGATTTTATAAGAACTAATTTGTTAAAAATCAATTCCGTGTTCGTTGGGAGACGACTTAGGGTTACTTTACCCTTTCTATTTTGTTCACTACTATCTTAGCAATACTGAAGTTGTTATAGTTTAGTAGTATTAATTTGAACGCGTCAACGACAGCGTTATCACATGCCTAAGTCAAATGTAAAATGCAATGGATGCTTGCACCTCAAAAGGTGTTTATTCATACAATATGTTGATACAAGCATGACGAATTTGAAAATTAATTATACGGTATCATGAGTATGCAAGTATAAAACATTCTCCAAATGTGTCCTATAATAGTGTGGATAAAACTTATGTTCTAGTCTACGGGCTTTTTAATTCCATGGGTAGCTCTAAATAATCTTACAGGCCTCTAGAGCTAAAGTCAACCTCAGGATATAATCCACAATGATAGGTGGCCTAACAGATGTGGCATGTTAAGAGAAAGCAAACTCTAGACGAAGTCTCCACAATAGCCAAGTAGATCCGAGATCTAACATGAGAATCGTTGGACCTCCACTCGCTATGGCTCACTCAGACCCGGGTATATGGCCCCAATATCACAACAACATAACTAGCCTAAAAAGTGTAATGTGTGAAGGGAGCAACCTAAAACTTCCAAATCCCCCACCTGCAAAACAACCAGAAAACTTCCCAAGCAGATATAGATAAATATAGAAATTTTATCTCTGCTAGGGTTCAATAATTTCACAATATAATAAATCACGACATTAAAGCAAATATAAATCAAATCAAGCCAAATGAAGATAAATGTACATAAAGGAGAATAAAATAAAAAAGGGAAAACAAATATGTATAAACATATATTTTGCATGCTTAATTAATTAGGATGGACTCTCTAGAACAGTCCCCAATGGAGTCTCCATCTACCGCAACCGGGGTCACGACGGGACAGCAAAAAAAAATATTTTAAAATACAAAGGAGTCGCCACCATTGTCTATTAAGGAAAACTATAGAAAAACCTTTAAAAGAATAGTCTTCGAAACCAAGTTTGGGTTCAAAAGTCAGTTACGTGTAGGGAAGGTATTAGCACCCCACAACGTCCGTCCAAAAACGATTCCCTTTAATTAAGTGTGCAAAATTAATGTAATTTTTAAAATATTAGTTTTCCCCTAAAAAATCAAACAGACAAACAAATACAAATTGGTAAAGAAAATATTGTTGAAAATTTCAGTTGGACCCGATAAGGATTGACCTTACTCCTACGTATCTCCATTCGCAATGGAGAATCAGGATTATGTAGTTCTTAAAAACTATTTGGAAAAAGATCTTAATAACATTTCAATTTTTTGGGAGGTGAACCCGACAAAGACTTGGCCTCGCTCCTATGTATTTCCATTCAATTGAAAATCAAGGATCACGCAGTTTTAAATAAAATATTATGAAAAATGATTTTGAAAAGATTTTAATTTTTTTTAAGGTGAACCCGACAAGGACTTGGCCTTACTCCTACGTATCTCCAATCGGAATGGAGAATCAGGGATCACGTAGTTCTAGAATAAAAAAATTGTTTGAAAAAGATGAAAGGGTTTGTAAACTCAAATTGTTTTAGAGAAGTCTTGTATGTTGTAAAAAGTAATTATCAAGCAAGTCCGGAACCCAAACAGATAATTAAAAAGTATAAAACCTAATGATTATCAAACGAGTACGAAATCGACATGATAATTAATGTTATGAAAAATAATGATTATCAAGCGAATTTGAAACTCCACATGATAATTAATGTTATGAAAATAAGGGTTATCAAGCGAGTCCGGGACTCGACATGATAATTAAAGTTATGAAAATTAATTATTATCAAGCAAATCTAGGACTCGACATGATAATTAAAGTTGACAAAAATGATTATCAAGCAAGTCCGGGACTCGACATGATAATTTAAATTATGAAAAATAATTATTATCAAGCGAGTCTGGACTCGACATGATAATTTAAATTATGAAAAATAATTATTATCAAGCGAGTCTGGGACTCGACATGTTAATTAAAGTTATGAAAAGTAATGATTATCAAACGACTTTGAGACTCGACATGATAATTAATATTATGAAAAATAATGATTATTAAACAAGTTTGAGACTTGACATGATAAATAATGTTATGAAAATAATGATTATCAAGCGAGTGTGGGACTCGACATGATAATTAATATTATGAAAAGTGATTATCAAGCGAGTCTGGGACTCAACATGATAATTAAAGTTATGAGAAATGATTATCAAGCAAGTCCGAGACTCGACATGATAATTTAAATTATGAAAAATAATTATTATCAAGCGAGTCTGAGACTCGACATGATAATATAAATTATGAAAAATAATGATTATCTTGTGAGTCTGGGACTCGACATGATAATTAAAGTTATGAAAAATAATGATTATCAAATGAGTTTGAGACTCGACATGATAATTAATATTATGAAAAATAATGATTATCAAACAAGTCTGAGACTTGACATGATAAATAATGTTATGAAAATAATGATTATCAAGCAAGTCTGGGACTTGACATGCTAATTAATATTATGAAAAATGGTTATCAAGTGAGTTCGAGACTCAACATGATAATTAAAGTTATGAAAAATAATTATTGTCAAGTGAGTTCATGACTCAACATGATAATTAAAGTTATGGAAAATAATGATTATCAAGTGAGTTTGAGATGCGACATGATAATTAATATTATGAAAAATAATGATTCAAACGAGTCTGAGACTTGATATGATAATTAATATTATGAAGAATAAGGATTATCGAACGAATCTGAGACTCGACATAATAATTAATGTTATGAAAATAATGATTATCAAGTGAGTCCGGGACTCCACGTGATAATTAAAATTATAATAAAATTATAAAAATAATGATTATCAAACAAGTTCGGGATTCGACATGATAATTCATAAAAAAATATGAAAATTATTTATCATAAGTTGGTAGAAAAAAAATATTTGTGAAGTTAAAGTAGGCATTTAAAAAAGATGTTTCACTGCTAGCGATCAACAAGGTAATTTTAGGGTCTTTACAAAAAGTGTGGTAGACATAGGATAAAAATATAAAACATTATGTGAGCATGCATGCTAAGAAATCTAGGCTTAATTAATGATATACCGTGATATCTTAAAAAGGCACCGGAAATCGGATTTCTATTGAAATGGGAGTTTCTCGTTTTTCAATAACAAAAATGTTTATCTTCATTAAACATTAAACATTAGCGATAAATATTCGTTATATATTTTTTCTAGATTGGCCTTTGATAATAAAATAAGTAAACACCAAACTTTCTTTGCCTTTTAAGTAGGAAAAGAGATTGAATTATTATCGTTGATATACTTCTTTTTATCTTTAGTTTTTTCGAATGAAACAAAATAATATCCAAGTTTGCATCAAATGTTCTCGACAAATATTCTTAGCATTGAAAGTAATCTAATCATGAATATAATATATTGAATCTAAGCAAGAAACATCATTGTATTTACCATTCACCGTTGCGCGTCTTTATTGAGTGGAAGTGGGTATTTAAAACCTATTTTTTTAAGGTTGAGGAGGAGAAAAAAAAAAAGAAACTCGAGGAAAAACGCCCGGAAAAGGCCACGAGAATGAGAGAAGTCAGTAATCAATAGTCGTCCTCCATAAATGTTCATAGGTGCTTTAGATTTTTTATATCATTCTCCCCTTCTTTTACCAAGGTTGGTTGCTCTTCTATTTTTCAGTTGAGTGCTCACTTCTATTTTCTCAGAGCTCTTTGTTTGATGGCTTTTCTCCTCCAAGAAGTCTTTTTTAGGGTATTTTTCTTTTGTGTTTGGGTTACTGTGGTGTGTGATTCCTCTTTTTGTAAGTTGTTCTAGAATGATTGATGAGAGTGAGATCCAAAAAGGATATTTTTGACCTTGGGAAGAAGATGACAGTGGATAAAGGAGAAACGTCTAGTTATGTATTGTGTGAAAACCCTTCTCTTTAATGAAGCGGAGAAAAAAACAAGGAACTCGAGGAACTTGCCTCCGAGACTATGAGATCCTGAGACCTTTTTTCTATTTTTTTTAGCATTGTCTAAGATATGAACTGTGTGCGGAGTTGAGAAAAACAATGAGAGAATCTAGGTTGTGGGAGTATAAGGAGGATATAGTTGAGTAACGGTAACATATAACAATTTATTTTAAAAAAAAAAAAAAACTTTCCTTACTTTTTGTAATTTTAATATTATTTCTTTCCTTACGAAAAACTATATATATCTTTTTATTTTTTATTTTTATTAGTTTGTTTTATATGCTTATTAGCCTAATATTTTTTTTAAACAATATTTTTATAGTTGTGTGTATCGTTATTTTTTTCATTTTTTTACAAATTAAAATATATTTTATAAAACTATTTTTACTATTTAAAAACTTTTTTTTTTCTATTTTCAATTTATTATTATTTTTTTATTATAAATTTTTTTTTTGTATTCTTAATTATTAGTTTTATGTTTTTTTTGTGTTTATCTTTTAAAAACTTATTTTCGTTATAAAATTATTTTTCTTATTTCTTTTCTATTTAGTTTATTTTTTTATTTAAAAAAAATGTTTAGTTATGCTATATTATATATTTAAATTAGTTGTCTAGGAAATAAGAAAAATAAGATTATTATTACTATTTTTTATTTATTTATTATTTAGTCACCCGGACGAAATTGGGTGTTGACACCTATGAATTGTGTTGCGGGGCAATAGGCTCCCAAAGGGGAAGAGGGTTGAATAGAGTCTTAGATTCTTTTTCGCATAACACAAAAATAAAACAACTTGGAGCAAATAAATTATATGAAAAATAATTTTATATTGGTTCACCCAAACTTACCGTCTACGTCCAATTCTTTCTTAAGCACACAACTTAAGAGGTTCTACTAATCAAATGAGCTTTTAGGTTCTACTTATTTATAACAAGTACATAAATGTAACTAGGTTACATGAATATATAAACTTCAACAAATTACACAAGTATATATGAGTATTAATCTCTCCAGATATTACACTTCTCAGTCTCTACTAAGACTAAGAAGTTGCAAGATGACAAAGAGACCCTCTCACGAGTATTCAATGTCAAAATGGTATCTATTTTTTTTTCAATATCAAATATCAAGAACGAAACTATAATTATATAAAGGGTTAAATATGTTTTTGGTCCTGAATTTCAGTGAAATTTGGAATTAGTCCATCTTTAAAACTTTTGACCAATTTGGTCCTTCATCTTTAAAAATGCGTGAATTTAGTCCTTTTAACCAATTTTTGTTAAGTTTATCTTACGTTTCAAGCACATTTCATGATAGTATTTAAATTATTTACACCATTTAACACATTTTCGCTTCAATGTTAATTCAAATATTATCATAAAATGCGTTTCAAATGTCAAATAAAGTTAACAAAATTTGGTAAAAATGATTAAATCCACGCATTTCTAAAAATGAAGGACTAAATTGGTATAAAGTTTCAAAGAGAGACTAATTCCAAAATTCACTGAAATTTGAAGAATCAAAACATATTTAACCCTTATATAAATATGAAATAAAAATATCAAATAACAATAGAATAAAAATATACAAAATAATTATAGAGAAGAGTAAAAAGAATCAAATATATGTGAAAAAAAAATACGAAGATACAAAATGAAAAAATGTTGAATTATTTAAGAAAAAAACTTAAGCAGTTATAATTCTTATATTAAAATAAAACAATATGTAATACAAATAGTTTAAAATATAATCAAATAGTATAATATATAGATATTAAAAAATAATAAAAATAAAATAAAAAGTAATTATCTATCATTATTAATATCATGAATGTAATATTGCATCTATACTAAAAAAATAGTATATTAAAATAAAATCATATTAATTTATCTAAGTTAAAAGCCATTTTACAAATGAAAAATTATTGATATTTAAAATAATTTTTATTATCAATAAAAATAATATAATTAACTTGTCAATTAAAATTTAAATTGATCTCTAATAATTATCTAAATTTTTACTACTTATTATTATTTCTTAAAAATTAATATTTGATTTAATTAGAGACTATTAATTATTATTTAATAATTTTTTAATAAAACTTATTATCAAAGAAAAATAATCCAAATGTGATGAAGATATAATAATATAAATATTATAACAAAAATAAAATGCCCTACTTTTAAACAGAATTATCACTATTTTATTAATGAAAAAAGCAAAAATATTAAAAGTTTACCTAATATAAACAATGAAAAAAAAATAATAACATAATACCTTATTTTTTGTGTACAAAGAAGAAGTAATATTCTGAGTTAGTAGATTATTGAGAGATACAAAGTTCTTACTACTGACGAAATTATTTGAGGAGTTAGGAACTACTTTTTTTCATTTATATAAAGAATAAGTAATTAAAATAAATTAAGATCATTATTTTACTACAAGAATGCAAATTCAAAAGAGAGCGTTAGATCACTATAGGACATAAAGGATGTCAACTAAATTGAAGCAAAATCAACTTTAATAAAAATATTAAAAATAAAAATATTTATTCCTGACAGTTTTAATAAAGGGAGGCGTTTTTAATTTCCGTATAACATCGATGTATCCAACGCAGAAGTAAATTATTGGCGTCGGATAACCGACGCATAGGAAGTGAAATTAATGATGTCGCAGGGCTGATTGTAACGTCCCATTTAATTAAAAGGCGTAATTAAAGAAAACTCTATACAAGAATAGTACAACAGCGCAGTCATAGGATTCTTAATACAACCCCTACAAAATTAGGCACACAACGATGCCAACAGAAAATAGGATAACAAGTTTACAAAAATGTATATAAATACAAGGACAACAAATACATGGGCCATAGCTCGAAAGAAAAGCCCATAAAGAAATTTAAGCCCAGTCCACGCGGATTATGCAGCGGAACCATCACCTCCCTGTTGTCCACGAGTGTTCCTCGCATCTGCTCACACCAACAAGTTGATGATCATTGCAAGAGAGAGTACCACACAGTAGAACACACACAACAATAAAAGTAGGGTAAGCTAGAGCACAAAAGATTTCATCCATACAATCAACATATTTTAACAATTCTACATACACATATCAACCAAGCATGTTATGACTCCTCAGACAAAACACTAAGACACGACTCGACTCATCCGGATACATATAACCCGGTCGGATTCAGCGGATGCTTGCACTTGTGGTGGATACCTCTGCTCACCCCCGAGCTATGTGTTATAAGTGTTACAATGAATCAGTTTCCCTCACCACAAGGTTAGCCCTTAATGAATTTCAGGCCTCCTGCTACTCTCACCACAGGAGTCAATCTGCTCTAAATGAGACTAACTGGCTCCTTAGAGTGTCAGAATGCAACCTTACCTTGAATCCTTACCAAGTTATACAGATGGGGCACCACCATAAATACCCACTAACAGGGGCCATGGAATTACGTCTCGACCACTAAAGCACGACCCTGAAAACCCCACCTAGGGATCCCAAGGAATTATGCACTGACCACAGACCATATCATCATCAAAACAAGTAATTATTCAATATGCATATGTAAATATCCCATGCCAACCTTGGCAATTCCATTCTTCGTTGTATCCCATGTCAATCTCTTTCGTTCACAAATCTCAAACCATGAAAGTAGGAGTGTGTTTCATACCGACACCATGTCATATTCATTAACCAACCTTCCCTCTTGTCTCATGCCAAGTCCATGCCAACACGTCATTTTAATTCCATAAATCATCCCATATCAAAAGCTTACTCAGATCATGTTAAAAGCCATGAATCACAATTCATCATCTATCTTATTCATGCAAAGCCACTCAATTCATACTTAGAAAGGCATAAACCATTCATACAAGCATTCAACATTCAAGAGCAAAGAAATCCATCAACATGCATACCCCTCGCTCAGCCCTTCGCTCAGGCAGAAGAGCCTCGCTCAAGCGAGAGGTCTCCCTCGCTCAGGCGAGCACCCTCCGCCTAGGCGAGGGCTCGAGTCAGGAACAGTGGCACTGTCACGCCCGCTCGCTTAGGTGAGACCACCTCGCCTGAGCGAGATGGGTTCTCGCTCGAAACTAGCGCTCGTCACCTGGGCGATCATTCGCTCAAGCAACCTGGGCGAGTTACTGCTAATCTCTCCTAGGCGAGATGTATTCGCTTGGGCGAGACAACCAGAACCCATCACTGTTCGCGTAGGCACATGCATCCAAACAGACCAAAACATGTTTTTAACAGGTCCCACACAGTTTATAATGGCAACCCAACATTCAACTCACGAAACAAGACCAAGCATACAAGAACACGAAATAAAATAGTAAGCCCTAACTTCTCCGTACCTGGAAAATGTTAGCTAAGGCTTTAGTACTCGAACAGTGAAGGACAATAGCTTAAGGAACAGCTTCGCGAACTGAAAAACAGTGGGACAAGTTTAAAACGAGCTCATTAGAAATCTCTAACCGAGAACATAAGGAAGAGATGAAATGAACATAGAGCTTGAGTTGGGAGAGACTTACGAGGAATGGAAGAATGAGGCTGAGCTTGCTAGGCTATGACGATTCCAAACCCTAGCAGAGGATGACGGCAGCTGCTCTAAGAGATGTGAAGAATCTGTTTTTACGAAAAGTGGGCACAAGTTAGGGTTTGGGGTACCTTAGGTCAGAAATTGGATTGGGCCAACCCCCTTTAGGCCCAAAAGATTAGGCAGCCTTTAAAATAAGATGGGCAGGAACAATTGGGCCTTACACTGACAGATATGGCACCAAATTAAAAAATAAAGAAATTTTTATTAAGTATACTTAGATGGGAAAGTTATCATATTTTTCACATTTTTCCCCAAGCACGAATTTCACCTTCTTTTTTTCAAGCATGCGCTTCCTAGAATGCGAGTGAGAGCCAAAAGTGCAAGTGAGTATGTGATACAAGAAGTTTAATAAGAAAACTGCATCACAACCAATTAATTTAATTTTGATTGATAATCAGAATTAATTTTGATTATTTCATTAGCATTTTATTTATGGTATTGTATTTCTATTTTTCTATAAATAAGTCAATTCTAGAAAAAGTGGAGGCACGTGAATTATGATTACGAATATTGTAATTCTTCCTCAATTCAATATATCATACGGATTCTATTCATTCATTGGAATCCCTATAGTTTTGTAGTTCTTCGAATAGTCTATTCCTAGTTCTAACTACATCAGTGGTATCAGCTTGGACCTTCCATCAACATTAATGGCAGGTGCAACTCGTACTCAAGCAGCCTTGTGTGAGCAAGAGGACCATTTGGAGAATCGCATCACGTCGAAACTCGAAGCACGACTCATCGAAATTACAGCCTCCATTCGACAAGCTATTGATTCTTCGATTGATCAACAAATATCAGAGACATTACAGCGCGATACTCGGCCTGTGAATTCCAATTATTCTTGCGGCACCCGGTTGGCACGAATTGATTTTCCACATTTTGGGGGTGATGCAATTCAGCAGTGGATTTATCAATGTGAAACATATTTCGCAATTGATGGCACGCCCGAGGATGTGCGTGTAAAATTGGCTATCATCCACTTCGAAGGGAAGACACTCCAATGGCACACCACATTTGTTCAAAATCTTCCTGGAGGTAATCTTCCTACTTGGACTGAATTTACAAAAATTTTAATAGATCGTTTTGGGGAAGTATGTGATGATCCAATGTAGAGTACAATGGTCGAATACCATGATTAGTTTGATGCCATAACTGCTAGAATAAACCTCAGTGAGACTCACTTGTTAAGTTGTTTTTTAGGAGGGTTAAAAAGGGACATCCAAATGACTGTTAGAATGTTTCAACCTCCCGATGTACGAAAGGCATTTCAATTGGCTAAACTATATGAATCTGCTAATGCCTCACACATCCCTACCAAAACCTTTCCTACACTCCCAAAACCATAAAATACTACAAAAGCCATTTTCCCTACACATAAACCTATACACAAACCTCCCTTTTCCCATACTCCCCTAAACACAAACCACAAACAACCACCAAAAAAACTTACCACGACCTTTATGAGTGAGAGAAGATCTAAAGGAATTTATTATTTTTGTGATGAACCATGCACACCTACACATGCATTGACACACAAAAAGCTTGAGATTCATATGATGGACTTGAATGATAAGGAGGTGGAACCGGTGGATGAAATTGAGGATACTCAAGAAGAGGATAGTAGTTCCATGGACCCTCAAATATCAGTCAATGCTTTAACGGGTATCAGTAGCTATAAAACCATGAGAGTGACAGGCTACTATAAGAAAAAACCCTTGCATATACTCAACGACAGTGAAAGTACCCATAATTTTCTAGATGAGGAGGTGACTAAGAAATTGGGTTGTCCTATCAGACGTATTCCAACCTTAAGTGTGGCAGTAGCGGATGGCGCTAAAGTTACCATTAATTCAGTTGTTAAACAGTTCTCTTGGTCGTTTCACAATACTGAATTTTCCTCTGATATGCTTCTTATACCTTTGGGATGTTGTGATGTGGTGCTCGATATTGAGTGGTTGGTTACTTTGGGAGACATTACCTGGAACTTTGATCGGTTGTCCATGCAGTTTTATGTTCATGGTAAGAAACTGGTTTTGAGAGAGGCAACAAGTGAAGGGCTTAAAACTGCTAGGAAAAAATAATTACAGAAAACAATTGCTTCCAGTGTGCATTTATCCATGCTTCACGTGGGTACCGAGACTAATACCTTCCTACTGCAATCATTAATCACACATGCTAATTGTCAAGTTATTCCTAACTCTATTGAGAAATTACTTGGGCAATTTGAGGACATTTTTCAAGAACCTACCACACTGTCACCTAAGATGCAAGGCCATGATCATAAAATTCCTTTGGTTGCAGGTGCTAATCCTATTAATAAGTGGCCATATCGATATGCTAAACACCAAAAAGATATTATTGATAAGTTGGTGCAAGACTCTCTTCAGTCAGGTATCATACAAAAAAGTTGTATCCCTTTTGCAAGTCCTGTGGTCCTCGTTGGTAAGAAAGATGGTACTTGGAGACTCTGTGTTGACTACCGCGATCTTAATAAGCACACCATCAAGGACAGATTCCCTATTCCTTTGGTGGATGATCTATTGGATGAATTACATGGTGCTGAGGTGTTCTCCAAAATTGATTTACAATCTGGTTATAATCAAGTGAGAATGGAAGAAACATATATTCACAAGACTGCATTTAAGACACATGGGGGTCACTTTGAATACTTGGTCATGCCATTCGACTTAACTAATGCACCAGCCACTTTCCAAAGCCTCATGAATGATATTTTTAAGCAATGTCTGAGGAAGTTTCTCTTGGTGTTTTTTTATGACATTTTAATTTATAGCCAGGATTTGAACACTCATATCTCTCATTTGCATATGATTTTGTTGATTATGCGAAGGAATTCCTTGTATGCTAAAAAATCAAAATTTTACTTTGGTGTCGAAAAGGTTGAGTATTTAGGCCATTTCATCTCAAAAGAGGGGGTAGCTACTGATCCGGCAAAAATACAAGCTATCCAGAACTGGCCCTTACCCACATCCTTAAAGCAGTTGAGGGGTTTTTTGGAACTTGCATGCTACTATAGAAGGTTTGTGCGAGGCTATGGTAGTATTGCACGACCTTTAACCAACATGCTAAAGAAGGATAGTTTCCACTGGTCTGAGGAAGCAAAAGTTGCATTCCAATCCCTCAAGGATAGTTTGATGCAGTCACTAGTACTAGCACTACCTGATTTCTCTAAAGTCTTTATGGTTGAAGTAGATGCTTCAGGTTCCGGCATTGGTGCAGGGCTTATGTAAGATCACCATCCCATTGCTTTTATTAGTCAAGCTCTTAATATGCAACAACAGTCACTTTCCACCTATGAAAAAGAACTGTTGGCGGTCGTATTTGTAGTCCAAAAATGGAGACATTATATGTTGAATACTCACTTTATCATCAGAACAGACCACAGAAGCATACAGTATATTCTCAACCAGCGATTGACTACAGCCTTCCAACAAAAATGGTTGGTCAAATTGATGGAATTTGATTTCACAATTGAGTTCAAGCAAGGAAGGGAAAATTTAGCAGTTGATGCTTTATCCAAGCAGCAACTCGTAGACTGTCAAGCAATCACAATTCTCACACCTGAAAGCACCATGTTAAACAGAATCATTAATTCTTTGCAAGTTGATCTGAACATAAAAAAGTTGATCCAAGACTTGCAAACAGATGCTTCATTACATAAACATTATACTTGGCGTCATGGTGAACTCAGAAGGAAGGGGAGACTTATTGTGGGAAAAGATGTGGCGCTTCGGGCTGAATTGTTGCAGTGGATACATGTTGGTAATACTAGTGGCCACTCGGGTCAGGAAGCTACACTCAAAAGGTTGAGATCAATTGTCTATTGGCGAGGCATGACCAAGGACGTACGCATGTTTGTAATGAAATGTGAGGTCTGCCAAAAATGTAAATATGACAGATCCGCCTATCCGGGGTTGCTACAACCCTTACCAATTCCAGAAAGGATATGGCAACATATCACCATGGATTTTATTGAGGGATTGCCAAATTCCAATGGCAAATAGGTCATCTATGTGGTCGTTGACAGATTAAGTAAGGTTACCCACTTCATGGCCTTATCACACCTGTATATTGCTACTGAAGTTGCTCAATCCTTCTTGGACAATGTGTTCAAGTTACATGGTTTTCCCGATTCTATTACAAGTGACAAAGATGCTATCTTTGTCAGTCAATTCTGGAAGGATTTGATGGCTTTTCAAGGGGTTCAATTGCAACTCTCAACAGCCTACCATCCACAAATAGATGGTCAAACTGAGATAGTAAATTGATGCTTGGAGACCTTCTTGCGATGCATGTGTTGTGACACTCCCCATGAATGGTCTAAATGGCTTCCTCTAGCAGAATGATGGTACAATACTAACCACCATACTTCTATACAGTGCACTCCTTATGAGGTGATGTTTGGTCAGCTTCCCCCCATTTACCTTTTGTATTTACCTGGCGAGTCAAAGGTGGAGGTAATTGATAGAAGTTTACAAAAGCGAGAAGAGGCTTTAAAGTTAGTCAAATTTCACATGAAGAGGGCCCAAGAACGAATGAAGCAATTGGCAGATAAAAACCGAAGTGATAGATCTTATGAGGTTGGTGCTCTTGTGTATGTCAAGCTCCATCCCTACAAACAAATTTCAGTAGCATTTCGGGCTAATGCCAAGTTAGCACCGAAGTACCTTAGGCCGTTTCTTATCACCGATAAGATTGGAGCAGTAGCTTATAAGCTTCAATTGACTCAAGGGTCTAAAATTCATGATGTCTTTCATGTGTCACAACTTAAAAATCATATTGGTGAGGCAACGGTAGCAAATTCTCTTCCTCCCGTTTCGGATGGTGCTATGGGGGGCAAAGAACCAGAAATAATCTTAGATAGAACAATTGCAAACGAGGCAACAAGGTTGTCACCAAGGTGCTCGTCAAGTGGAAACATCAATTACTAGAAGATGCCACGTGGGAGTTCTTATATGATTTGAAGAAAAAGTATCCAGGTTTTAATCCTTGAGGACAAGGATTTTTTGAAGGCTAGGGAATTGATACATGAAGTTTAATAAGGAAGTTGCATCACAGCCAATCAATTTAATTCTGATTAATTTTGATTATTCCAATAGCATTTTTTTATGGTATTGTATTTCTATTTTTCTATAAATAAGCCAACTCTAAAAAGGGTGGAGGCACGTGAATTCTGATTATGAATATTGTAATTCTTCCATAATTCAATATATCATACGGATTCTATTCATTCATTGAAATCCCTACAGTTTTGTAGTTCTTCGAATAGTCTATTCCTAGTTCTACCTACATCAGTCTGCGGCAAGCCCAGCTTCTATGACAAGCAAGAAGGGCTTCAACTTTCTTTTGTATTGCTTCACCCTTCAGCTCTGTGAACCCCTTTCTGTGTGACAACAAAACAACGAAATTATAAACAAAGTTCAAAGAAGAGCGGAATTCCTTTTCTCCAACAACAATTAGCCATGGTGTTGGATAAACATATTGTAGGCATTAGGCACCAGTCACGTGCGTCGACATTATAATAAAGAATTGGATGATCAACCCAACCCTTAAAGATGGTACACCTTTGCTCTTGTTCAAATTGTGTATACACTATTTTAAATTTACTTTCTTATATTATAGGATAATAAGAAATTGGCTTTCCATATTAATGTCTTACATTTTAGTTTTTTCATTTTACAGGTTTCAGTGCAATCTTTCTCTTCCATTATGGATTGTGGTTTTGATCTGGGTGTTACTAGGTTCATTAGGTTGAGTTGTATAATTTAGAATGTAATGACAAAGTAACTATACTAGTTATAAAAAGTTTGGAATTGTATTATGTTTATCTTCGACTTAGATGTATTATATGTGACTATCATAATTTGATCCTTTAATTAGCTTAAGTAGCAACATAACTTAATTTTATGTTTGCAATTTCAATTCTAAATGAATTAAATGATATGTTGGATTGCTTGAAATGTTAATGAATTGGCACTGAAGAAGCTTCTGGGATGTATCTCAAAACAAATTTTATATTTCCAAAATCACAAGCATTTGCATGGACTAAACCGACGTTACTCTGAGGCTATATTAAATAATTCTCTGAGTTTATGTCACATCCTGCGTGGGTTTTGCCAACGAATGCATTTAAAATATTTTATTATATTCTTGTCATACGTAGGCTTGGTCGACATGACCAAAATTGATTATAATATATTTTTTATGTCTTTGCATCAGTTAATTCGAAATAAGCAAGAAGCAAAATTTTGTCCTCATTTGGCTGATGAAAATGGCTTTGCATCAATAGTATTGACATCATCCACATTGTCATTGTTGGACCAACGCCATCTTGGTGTTAAGTCTGTTGTAAATAACTAACAAATCACAAACAAAAAGGGTACTTCTTGAGGCGTGTAAATTCACTAACCTTAAGGACTTATCCATGGTGTGTTGCGCAAGCCCCCAAGATACAATAGGAACTTCTCGGATCTTCTGAGGATCTCAGAACTAGCAAGAAAGTACTCTTGAAAGAGTATTTAATCCAGATAATAGAAGAAAGAAATATGAGAGAGAAGAGAGCTTGAAGAATGAAGGAGAATAGTGAAAGATGGTGTGTTTTGGAGAAGACCAAAACCACCTATTTATAGGTGTGAATTAGGAAAAGGATGGGCTGAAAACATAAAGTTTCACCAACGTTCAAAACCAATATTGCAATGTGCTTTGGGATATTCATGAACAAAAATAATTGCATTAACCATGGAATCAAAACGGAAGCATGATATTACACCAAAACAAAACTGCAGTAATGAAGAATTTATAACTGGTAGCAACATTCAAATATTTTGAAATGTTTATAACGCTTGCTTCACAACAAAGTCTGCTTTAACCTTGTTACATCCTATTCTTGTAGTGTTTATAATTTAGAATTAGATACTATTTTTTTTTTTTTACAATTTATTTGATTCATTTTCTTATATATCAAATATATTCTATAATGTTCATAGTAAATATAACAACTTTCTTTATATATCAAATATATTCTATAATGTTTATAGTAAATGTAACAAAATTTCAAAAATCAAAAGATAAAATTATGAAAGAAATAAAATATAAAAATACATTTATTATTTTATTATAATATTGTAACTAAAAGTAAAATTTATATTATTTTTTATTTAAATTTATTTGAAATTAATATATATATATATATATATATATATATATATATATATATATATATATATATATATATATATATATATATATATAAATATATAATTTTAATAATGAATATAAATAATAATAATTTTGTATTTTTATCGACTAATATATTTTTTTAATCTATCAAACTTACCACATCATTTTTTTAATTTTCATAAACTTTTATCTAAAATGTCCTCATTTTTCACCATCTTTTTCTTAATTCAAATAATCTCACATCTAGGAACGAATCTTTCCTTTGACTGGGTGATGTGATCGCAACAAGGCTTATAGCTTGGGTCAACGCCTAGGCCCAATACATGGCCCACATGCACCTTCAAACCCAAGCCCATCAAGAGGCCCAATAACAAGGAGCATGCTCAAAAAGATCCAATTGGGCTTCATTCAAGATGGCCCAAACCCACATGGGCTTCTCATACTCTTCACATGGGCCAAAGAAGATGTGAAGATTTGAAGAAGTGTCTCAAAGAGCAATAGAATAGCAATAATATTAGCCCATTGTTTAGGCTTTGCTTTCTAGAATAATAAGTCAAACAATGAGTAGTTCAATTGATAAAATTGGGCTTGACTAAGCCCAATAGGAGATTTGGCCATGAACTATCAATTTGGAGCTCAATTCATACACCTTTGGAGCTCCACCACTGGGGAGCCATAACCCCCTCAACTTTTTTTTCACTTTTTTATTTTCTATATATATTTTAAAAATATGTTTATATATTATTATATTATTTATATTAATTTAGTTAAAAAACTTTTTTAAAATTTAAAAATTATGTTTTCCTTCTCCGTTATAATTGTTAGTTTTGAGACGGTGAGTTTAGCCAAGAAGGGGTATTGAATTGGCTTTATAAAACTTTTTCGAAAGTTTAAACCTCTTTTCAATTGAATCTAATGGACTAGAAAGTTTGGATGTAAATGCAGTAGACGAGTACACTTTCAGTCGATTAAAATATAAAACAACAGAGTAAATTGATCTTGATGCTATGAAACAGTCGATTAAAAAGACAAATCAGTTGGCTAAAATACTAGAGATTTATGCAGAATGCAGAATTCGTAAATTCAACTCAAATAACAATCTTTTACACACAAGACTTGTTCCAATCAGTATTTATAACCGCAAGTGCATATGTTTCATCAAAATCAATACCTTCCTCTTGATTATAACCTTTAGCAACTAGCATAGCCTTATTCCTAACAATGTTACCATTTTCATTCATTTTATTCCTAAACACCCATTTTGTACCAATCACATTCATTGCATCAGTTTTAGGAACAAGAGACGACACATCATTCCTAGTGGATTGATTAAGTTCATCTTGCATAGCAACAACCCAATTACTATCACACAATGCATCATTCACATTCTTAGGTTCAATTTGAGAAACAAATGTAACATGTTGAAAGAATGCAAGCATGCGTCTAGTGGATACTCCATGTTCTATGTCACCAATTATGTTGTCCTTTGATAATCCCTATGTTCAATCCACTCCTTGGGTAAGTTGTTGTCTGCAGCTTTTTTCAGTCGACTGAAATTCCTTTTCAACTGACTGATTTCCCGCCACAGATTCCAGTTCTGTAGCATATTTCTTTTCCCGTGTTATTTCTTCTTCATATGCAATCTTAGGCATATACTCTTGCAATTTTGGGTTAGTTTCATCAAATACAACATGCATAGACTTTTCAACAGTCATCAGTCTCTTATTATAGACTCTATATGCATGACTTTGTATAGCATTGCCTAGAAAAACACCTTCATCTGCTTTTGCATCAAATTTGCCAAGACTTTTTTTGCCATTGTTTAAAATGAAACACTTACATCCAAATACTTTTAGGTGACTTAAAACAGGCATCCTCCCTTTGAAAAGTTCATAGGGTGTTTTCTTCAAAATTGGCCTAATCAACACTCTATTTAAGACATAGCAAGCTGTGTTGATTGCATCAGCCCAAGAATACTTAGGTAGTGAATTCTCATTTAACATAGTTCTAGCTAGTTCCTCAAGTGACTTGTTTTTTCTTTCAACAACACCATTTTGTTGTGGGGTTCTTGGTGTAGAAAAATTATGTTTAATGCCATGTTTTTCACAAAAGTGTTCAAACCTTTCATTTTGAAATTTCCCACCATGGTCACTTCGAATAGACACTATCTTGGAACTCTTTTCATTTTCTAGCATCTTGGCAAGTCTTTTAAAAGCATGAAAAGTTTCATTTTTTGCAGCTAAGAACAAAGTCCATGTGTACCTAGAGAAGTCATCAACTATGACTAATGAATACAGATTGGCACCAAGGCTCATGGTTCGAGATGGACCAAATAGATCCATGTGAAGCATCTCTAAAGGTCTTTCAGTTGAAAAACATTTTTGGGATTGAAAGAGACCTTGATCTATTTTCCTTTTTGACAAGCTTCACATACTATATCGTTCTTAAACTTGAGTTTTGGTAGTCCTTCAACCAACTGTTTTCTATTTAGCCAATTAAAATGTTGCATGTGTACGTGACAAAGTTTCCTATGCCATAACCACATGCCATCCTCTTTTGTAAGCAAACAATGGATGCTTAATGATGCATGATGCAAATCAAGTAGATATATATTGTTAACATTTTTTCCTATCAAGACAATGCTACCATGTACATCATACATCAAACAATTATTTGGTTCAAACATCACTTTAAAGCCTTTGTAACATAATTGACTTATACTTATCAAATTATGTTTCAGCCCTTCTACCAGCAGCACATTCTTGATGTTGAAGGAGGATCCATTGCCTATGACTCCATTTCCAAGGATTCTTCCTTTGTTGTTATCTCCATAGGTTACAAATCCTTCTTCCTTCAATTCCAACTATGCAAATTTTGTCTTATCTCCTATCATATGCCTTGAGCAGCCACTATATAGGTACCATAGATCCTCTTTTCCTGTTTTATAACCTGCAAAACAACATAGTATTGCATGGTACCCTTTGATAGTTTGGGTCCAACATGGTTATGCCTTTCTAGATCCTTTTGGGATCCATTTCATAAATCCCTTAGGTACATCATACTTTCTAACATGACAATTCTTAAGAACATGACCTTTCTTCATACAGTAGTTGCAAGAAATGAAGGGCATGGCATTTGGCTCACTCTTGGAAAATAAACTAGAGAACTTCTTAACTTTCTTTTCATGGATAGGTGTATAACCAAGTCCAACCTTCCCAAAAACACAATTTTGAGAGCCAAGAATAACTTCCAGGTTTGCTTTTTCTCTTGTGAACTTTGCACATGTTTTCAAAAGATATTTCACTTGATTTTTCAAAGTAGTGCAGTATTCACAAGGTTTTGTATCCAGCTGTTTTTCAAAACAATCGACTGAATTACTGTAAATCATTTCCAAATGTTCGAAATCAGTTTTTAAGTCAATTGTTTCTGATTCTAGTTGGCTAACTATGTTTTCTAGCCAACTATTTAATCATTTTAGTTGATTGTTCATGACAGCAATTTTGTTTGCCTCACTATGCAACTCTTCAAAGTCATGCAACAATTGGTAATAATTATTCTTATCTTTGGATGACAAGGAACTTACTTGGCTTGATGAGGATGATTCATATCCGGCCATGAGGCATAGGTTTGCTACCTCACTTCCTTCTTAAGATGAAGTGCTTGTTGAATCATCATTGTCCTCCCAAGCTATGTAGGCACGTCTTTCCTTGCCTTTTTTCTCCTTTTTCCTGTCTTCAACCTTTTCCTTCTCTTTGTTAACATTAGGACATTCAATCTTGATATGTCCTTGCTTTCCACAATTATAATATGAGAATTTAGAAGAATTACTTGAATCATTTTGTTTAGAATTGTACCTCCTTTGATTACCTTTGGTGCCTTTCCTCTTGAGATACTTCCCAAACCTCTTGACTAGTAGATTCAAGTTCTCATTATCACTTTATTCAGCAGCCTCTTCCTCGGTTTCATCACTCTTCTTACAGCTAGCCTTTAAGGCTATGGATTTTACCTTTTTCTCACTTGTTTCAAGCTCACTTAGCCTTTGCATTTCAATCTCATGCTCTCAAAGCTTTCCAAACAGTGCAGCTGTTATGATGATGGATGAATCCTTGGATTCAGATATGGCAGTCACCTTTGGTTGTCAATTTCTATCAAGACACTTAAGCACTTTGATGTTTAGCTCCTCTTTGTCAAATTCTTTGCCTAAACCCATGAGATGGTTGACTATGTGAGTGAACCTCTTTTGCACTTCAGCTATGGACTCTCCTTTTTGCATCTTAAAAAGCTCATACTCTTGAATCAAGGCATGCTTCCTTGCTTTCTTCGCTTCATTCGTTCCTTCATGTGTAACCTCTAGAACATCCACCATTTCGTTTGTATTCTTACATTGGGAGACCCTAAAAAATTCATCCATACTCAAGGATGAAGTGATGATGTTCTTGGCATTGCAATCATATTGAGCTCTTCTTCTTTCTCCACTCCAAGGCTTGTCCACCTGCTTATTTTCAACAACACATTTAGGAGTATATGGTCCATTAATTATTGTATCCCAAATTCCTTTGTCTATAGATTCAATGAAAGTTTGCATCCTTATTTTCCAAAACTGATAGTTTAGGTCACAAAACATAGGTGGTCTATGAATAGAGGCACCTTCAGCAAAAGGGAGTTTACTTTCAGCCATTTCAAAAGATTTTTTATCAAACTTGAATACCTTTCAAGAACCTTGCTCTGATACCAATTGTTAGTTTTGAAATGGTGAGTTTAGCCAAGAAGGGGGGGTTGAATTGGCTTTATAAAACTTTGTCGAAAGCTTAAACCTCTTTTCAATTGAATCTAATGGACTGGAAAGTTTGGATGTAAATGCAGCAAACCAATACACTTTCAGTCGATTAAAATATAAAACAACAGACTAAATTGATCTTGATGCTATGAAATAGTCGATTAAAAAGACAAATCAATCGGTTAAAATACTAGAGATTTATGCAGAATTCGTAAATTCAACTCAAACAACAATCTTTTACACACAAGACTTGTTCCAATCAGTATTTATAACAAGTATAAAGCCTCAGATTACACAAGAACACATTAAATCACACAAAAGATCAAATTGCTTGGTTTTCTTGAGTTTTTAAAGAGTTTCAAAGAGAGTGAGATGAGGGAGAGAGAAATGCACAACTATTTTTATACTGGTTCACTCAATCACAGAGCTACATCCAGTTTACCAGGACAACTTGAGTTTGGTTTCCACTATATTCAAAAGTTTTACAAATCACACACCAAGATTACACTTTTGAACAACAAAACTCATAAGATTTTTGACTCACACAAAAATGTAGACACAGACCCTGCAAGAATCACACTTACAGACCCGAAATCACATCATGCAAACCAACCAAAGACACAAGAACCTCCAAACCTGACAGTGGTTGTCCCTAGCCAACCTTACATGTGTTCTTCAAGCTACTCACAGTCAATTGAATTTTCCGTACAGTCAGCTGATTTCACCTGACTTAAGTGAAATCAATCAATTGAAAAATAATTCAACTGGCTGAATGCATTCATACCAGAAATTATATACAGCAAGCCTTTTAACCTGTTAAAACTCATTTTAACAAATTAAAAGAGACACACCAAGGCACACAAGACATCTAACCTATGTCATATAGCCTTCCAACAAGATATAACACTAACACATTACATTTAACATGTTATTTACAAATTTAACACACTAAAACATAATCTTCAAGTGGACCTTCATCAATCTTCGTCAAACACTTAAGATCTTCATGCACATGGCTTTATCAATTCTTTGCTTCAAGCTTGCTTGTGCCAACAATAATTTCTTTCACTTCTTTATTTGACTTCTCCCTCTTTCGTACCTCCATCCCTTTCTCTCTTCTTTTTATCTCAATTTTCACCCTCAAACTCTTATAATTTCCAAAATTAAATTGTACGACCGAAAAATTGAAGAGTTAGGGAACATTTTGGATTGAACTATTTCTTCTTTTGAGTAAGTTCATTTTGTAACCTTTTTTTCAAAGTAATATGTTTTCCTCTTGTATGTCACTTTTCTATGCTCTTTGCATATCTCTATTTGTTAGAGATCATAAAAGCATACTCTAATTGTTGATAAACTCTTCTTTGTGTAGATAGAACTATTTTAGCTTTGAAGTTGTGTAAGAGAATAGCAACATTAGGAATTTACTTTAAGGTAAGGGAAGCTAATCATTTAGAAGTTGGTAATTTTCTTAAAATATTGAGTCTTGGTTTTGAGATTTAATTTGGGGTATTCATAATTTTATTTTTTTTTCCTAAATAGGTGAGAGGTGACAAATTTATATTTGAAAAATTATGATAAAGAGTAAAAGAATTGATTCTTTTTTCAAGAGGAAGGCTTATGATGAAGATAAAAAAATAATCTCTAAATTTCCTAGAGTTACATATAATGAATTTGAAAATGCTTTAGAACGTAATCTGGGAAAGCGTCCTCAAATTTGGCAATACCTACCAAATCAAATTGATAAAGTACGAAGGACTTATTTAAAATGGGGTCCATATCAAATGCATCTAGAAAATTATCCATTGTCTAGTAAAGATGATCATCTAAAAAGATTTCAATACACATGGTTTAACTTATTTCCTTCATCGTTAGAGTTTTCACCATTAAAAGATGTTGCATATTGCTTATTGTGCTATCTTTTTAATAAAATACCAAGCAGATGGCCTGGCTTAAATTTTTTTCATTACTACATGTAATTGAGTTGATTTTCATTGAATTCTAGTTTGAAATGAGTTTATTTCATCAACATGTTTTAACTTTTTGAGTTTTTTTATAGGTTTTAAAAGTTAGAGGAAAGTTAATAATGAAAAAAGTTGTGTTTTCCTTGAACATATAAGGAAGGATCCTTGCTCACCACACAATATTACAATGTTTGCTTGTCTAGACTTGTTAAATCAAAATTGCAATATTAGGAATGTTTTGGAAATGCAAAGCTCAGATCAAATTTTGAAGAATCGATTATGTCTCAAGACTTCAATTAACACAATTCGTTTTCCATCACTTAAAGCTTTGCTTTTAGAGGTCATGATGAAACTACTAAATCGAAGAACCAACATAATTTTCTTGAGATGATAAAACTCATAGCCTCATACAATAATGAAGTTGCAAAAGTTGTGTTGGAAAATGCTTAATCCAATTCCAAATATACTTCACATAAAATTCAAAAGGAGTTATTGAATATTCTTTCTAGTAAAGTGAAAAATCATATTTGTGAAGAAGTTGGGAATTCCAAGTTTTGTATAATTATCGATGAAGCTCATGATGAATCAAAAAAAGAGTAAATGGCTCTTGTTTTGAGATTCGTTGATAAAAATGGTTTTATTCAAGAGCGATTTTTGATATTGTGCATGTTAAAGACACTACAACATAATCTTAATGTTTCTAATATATGTGGTCAATGGTATAATGGTGCTATAAATATTAGAAGAGAATGGATGGATTACAAACATTATTCTTGACTGATTGCGCTTATGCATATTATGTTCATTGTTTTGCTCATCGGTTACAACTTGCCTTGGTTGTTGCATCAAGAGATGTTATTCCAATTCATCAATTCTTTTCAAAATTGACTTTTATTGTCAATATTGTTTGCTCTTCTAGCAAACGTCATGATGAGTTATAGGCTGCCAAGTTATATGAAATTGCATATTTGTTAGAAATTGATGAGCCTGAAAATGGTAAAGGGACAAATCAAATTGGTACTTTAAAACGAGTTGGGCATACCCGTTGGAGCTCCCATTTCTCTTCTAATTGTAGCTAGATCAATATGTATGATGCAACTTGTTCAGTTCTAGAAAAAAATATTACTGATGGATTTACTTATTCTCAACATGGTGATGCTGATAATGCTTAAAAAAACTTGATATCATTTGAATTTATATTGATCTTGAATTTGATGAGAGAAATTATGGGGATAACAAATGTTCTTTGTCAAGCATTACAACAACAATCTCAAGATATAGTTAATGTTATAGGTTTAGTTTGTTCTACAAAAGCACTTATTCAAAACTTGAGAGAAAATAGTCGGGATAAGTTATTAAAAAATGTGACTTCTTTTTTGTGAAAAACATCACTACCAAAAAAATGTATTTTAGCAACCAACGAATTCAGTCGCTAAATAACATAAATCAGTCACTAATACCATTTGCGACTGAATTAGTGCTGAATTTATGTGGTAACAAAAACCTTGGTGGTAAAAACAATAGCAACTTATTTCTATTTAGTCACTAAATAGCTACCAAAATATCGGTCGCTATTTGGTCCCTAAAAGTCTGGTCACTTCCCAAGCATAAAAGACCAATTTAGCAACCAGAAATGATACTAAATTCAGTTACTAGTTTGGTCGCAGAGGGTAGGTAGTTAGCAAACAACTATTTCGGTCGCTAAAATATGATTATTATATTTATGTACAATCATTTTGTCGCTAAATTGGTGCCAAAGTTATGAGACAAACGACCAATTAAATCGGTTGTTAAAGTATGATTAATTTATTGATATATAATTTTTTTTAGGTTGCTGAAATGGTGGCAAAATTTTTTATCAACAAGGACTAATATTGGTTGGTCGCTAAATTGGTGCCAAAGTTCGAAGACTAATAGTGACCCATAAAATCGGTCGTTGATTAGCAAAAAAATAAAAAAAAATAGTATTATTTACGATTTTGACTTGCTTAATAAAAACAATATTTTTACCTGTTTATGAATGATAAAATTTAATCTAGCTAAGTAATGACAAACTACATTACATAATATAGTAAAGTGTAATACATACATTACAAGTGGTAAATATATAACATGATCCAAAAGAACAAAACAAAAATAGTTTGAAAGTGTGCAACATTGAAACACGCCAAATTACTAAACATGAAACTAATTATCTCCTGGTCTACTATTATTGATATGGTCTACTATATCATCTCTAATAGTAGTAGGATCACTAGGACTTGGCACAACATTCTTCAAATTAATATGTTGCAAAATAAGTTTCATTTGTTCATCTTGTTGGCGCATACGTTCATTTTGTTCAAGCATATGTTCACTCTATTTGGCATGATTTTTCAGCAAGTGTTCAACCTTTTCTTCAAGTGTCTTCTCCTTAGCATTCTTTGCCATAAGTTCAACATTCAACTTCTGAATAGTCTCACACATTTCTTCCATTTGATGTATTACTGGAGCTTGGCTAGTAGAAGAGGGAGCACCTGCAGAACTATAAAACTTTTTCCTTAATGTACCAAGTCCATACACATATCCTTTCTTACTTTCACCTCCAACAACACTAAAGTATATTTCATTGTCATCAATAGAGGGAACATGAGAGTTTTGTAAAGATGAGCCTTCATGCATGTGTTGTTGTTGGACTTCTTCTCGGCGTAGCTTATATTTAGTCTTCTTTGTTTTCGTCTTCCTTATTTCATGCTTAGGTGCATATTCACTTACCTTTATCATAGGTACAATTCTTGTGTGATGAATTAAATTCATTCTCACACCAATGTAATTTAAGGTTTTGCACCTGCTTTGGTTAATTTGTTTATATTTAGGGTTTGTCTCTTATTTTCCTTCCTGCTAGTGGTACGAGCAGATTTTATTTAATGTTTGAATTTAGGGTTTGAGAAAATTTGCTTTTGCTCTTTTAACTTTTTTACATTTTATCAATGTAAAGTTGGGTAGTAACTATTTTAAGAGTTTGGTTAAAGTGGTCAGGTGTTATGAATTTTATATTTTAAGTATAATTATTTATCAAATTTCAATTTACGCAGAAGAGAAGAATGATTGACATGTTAGAACCATAGTGGAATAAAGAGGAGTTTGGGCAATTTCCTGAACCTTACCGTAAATTTGAAAAATATTGGAAGAAGGTTAGTTATTGTTTTATAAGATTCTTCTTATTGAATAAAAATTTAAGATCAAGTCTCACCGTTAGGTATTTTTCTAATAAATGTGTTATTCGTAGGTAGTAAATACTACTTAAAACTCTACTGGAAATTGAAGGATCAAGGTTGTTTCTTTTTTTTCATTCTACCTTGTTATATGCACTACAATTTTCCAATGCAATGTTAATCTACCTTCTTCCACATTTGCCCATTTTTATTATCACACTACAAGAGTGTTCACTAGCACAAGAAGGTACAGGTTTAACATGCACTACAAGAATGTTTGGTTTTTGCTACCAAATAATTCGTCAGTCACACGTCGGAACCAATTAGCGTCGGTCACACGTCGGAACCAATTAGCGTCGGTCAACATGATGCAAAACAGACGTAATTATGTAGTTCAATGAATAGCGTGGGCTCAGCTGACGCTTAGTAAGAAAAAATAAATAAAATATTCGTTCAATAAAAAGAGGTAAAAAAATTTGAATTTAACATTAAATATTTAAAGACTAGCGTGAGATGACCGACGCAAATGATGCGAGAATAAAAAAAATTGGAGAAAGGGTTTTAAAGTTGTGTTAAGAAAAGGTGTGAAAATTTCATTTTCCCCAAATTTTTCCCTTTCCCCCCACAAACGTATTTTCAAAAACCCTTTCTTTCTTCACTACATCGCAACGTAATCGGAAGGTGCACGATTTCCCCTTCTTTGGCATCTGCATTGCGAAATAAGGTAGACTATTTTCCCTTCGATTGTGAAGCTTAGCATTACAAAACACTCCTCCCCTACAATTGCGAATCTATATTTGACGGCGATGGGATGATTGTAAGACTCGAAAAAAATTAAACTAAAGGAAAATATATGGAAAAAATTAATGGTTTGATTAATATTGTTGATTTATTTAATTTAATTAGGTTATTAAATTATGAAATATTGAATAATTATTTATGTGATTGTTTTATTTATTTTAATGATTATTTTTAGTTAAATGAGTGATTAAAGTTGTTATTTATTTAATTTAAGAAAATTATGGTTTGTGGAGTATAAGTGTTTTAATACATATAATGCATGTTATACCATGTGATGGCATATAGCTTAGTTGTGAAAGTTGCATGTAGAGGTCATCAAGTGTTGGGGTTCGAACCTGATTCGTGGAATTTTGCTTTGTGTGCTGGTTTTAAATTCAATTTTTTTTTTTAAGAAGCAGGACCCACGAAACATAATTTATTAACTATATATGCATAAAACTTGTTGGAGTGCAGCAGCAGACTCATGTATATTACTCACGCTGCACCAGATGTTATTTTTATTTTATTTTTTTATTGTTTTCCATCTTTTCAATTGTAATTTAAAATACTACAATAGTCAAGAAAAATACATTTAAATGGGAGAATATTAACAGAAAAATTGTGAATGAGAGGAGGTTTATAGGTTAAAAGTTAGGATTTTAGAAAGAATGGGTGGAGAGAAACAAGAAGATAGAACAAGGGTGCAAGATTTCAGTGGTTGTCGTAGAGAAGAGAAACATTCTAGAGATACCCATTAGGTAGGGGAAGCCAACATTGTTTTCTTCTCTTGTTTTTTGTGTTGTTTGATGAATGAAGCTGACCATGTTTCCTTTTTCTATCTTTGCTTAGTAATGAAACCTTTTGAAAACCTTGCCATGTGTTTTCTGTTGCATGGTTTTATGCATGATCTTTCCATTCTCTCTTTTGGCTTTGTGCAATGGGTTTCATTTAATGTGATGAGATATTTGAAAAAAAAAAATGTGTTACGGTTATTGCATTGTGGTGCAGTATTTTTCCTTTTGGGTTCTTGATTGGATTAATTTGTTTTCTTTCTTTTCTTTCCACTCTATATGACTTCTCTTTTCCTTTTATCCATGGTGCAGGTTTTCTTTTATTTTCACACCAATGGAAAAGTTTTCATCTTAAAAGCATATGGTGTGGCGCTACCCATTTTCCTACACTGCACATTTTTCATAAAATGAAGGTTACTACTTTGTTAACTGTTGGATTGAGCTGAAATTTTAACAGTTGATCTTTAACACATAGTTCTTAATAGTTTATATCGCAAGATCCTTGTAGTTTGGTTGTTGACAGCATTGACCTTTGTTGCTTGTTTGGTGCATAACTTTCTCCATAGTTATTCAATTAAGTTGGTTATTGTTGCATTTGATTCTTAATTCAATCATCTTTAATTTGAATATAAATACATAATTTTTGGAGTTTTATACAAGCTGTAGTTTGATTTCTAAAATCCCAAATTGTTTGCATAATGTGTTGTTAAGTTGGATTGGATAAAAATTATAAAAAATAGTTATTTTCCAAGAGAGAGAGATGTAAGTGAGGATGTTGAGGCATGAAGGTGTGCAAGGATGTGATTCATAGTGGGAGAGTGACGTGAATAAATGGGTTATGTGATTGGTGGTTTTCTTGGTTTTCATGGGTTGCATGGTTATGTAGTTTAAGTGGTGGTTTGAGGATAATTACTTGAGTGTTATTTTATAATGTGTTTGAATGAATGTCACTCGTTGGGTTCATTGTATGAATGTATTATTTAATAAGTTGATGCGTTTATGTTATGGTTTATTTCACATGCATGATGTGGTAGTGTATATTTTGTTGGCAATATGTAATTCTCATGGGTTGTATGTTGGGAGTGTTTTGCCTTCCTTGAAAGCTCTTGGTGGAATTAAATGTTGTGTGAGGTTTTCCATACCTAGGAACCTAGTGAAGACTCTTTCGCTTGTGTGAAGTAATGGAAAGGGTTCCTCTTCGCCTGTGTGAAGCAATGGTAGAGGATTGGTTCGAGTGTTGTATCATCTTGCTTGTGTGAAGCAACGGGGAGGGGAAAGATGTTTTCATCTTATTTCGGCTCGTTGCGAGTATAGTGCTGATGTGCGATTCATCGACGTTTTTACCTATGAAGCCCAGACACGGACACGGACACGGACACGACACGGACACGGACACGGGGAAGCGTCTAAATCAAAAAAATGTAGGACACGGACACGGATATATATATATATATATATAACAATTACAATTTATAGTCTAAAAAATTGAAAATTAATATTTATATAAAAAACAATCCACCAATTATACTTCATGATCTAATAGAAATCAAGATAAACAATTATAAAAGAAACAAAGTCTAGCAAAAGAAAAACAAAAA